>JACCDQ010648187.1_pt1 | contig 85341 bp, 73 predicted proteins | sample 7446031 | NCBI WGS metagenome assembly JACCDQ01 (sample SAMN15323442, study PRJNA562643) | freshwater metagenome | isolation source: river surface water | place: USA:Blue River Watershed | collected 2017-08-17
ACGTTGTAGATGCTGCAGACCAGCCATTGGGTCGTTTGTCGTCAAAAATTGCTACGATTATTCGTGGTAAGCACAAGCCTTACTTTACACCTCACGTGGACTGTGGAGATCATGTAATCGTGCTCAATGCAGACAAGGTGAAGTTGACAGGTACCAAAATGGAAAGCAAGGAGTACGTTCGTCACACTGGATTTCCAGGAGGACAGCGTGTGGCCTTGGCGAAAGCAATGAAAGCTGAGCGTTTAATTGAATACGCAGTGAAAGGAATGTTGCCAAAGAATCGTTTGGGAAGAAAATTATTTCACAACATGTTTGTATACGTGGGATCTGAGCACCCACATGCTGCTCAGCAACCAAAAGAATTGAAGTTCGATATCTGAGAACTATGATGATGAATAACTCAGGAAGAAGAAAAGCTGCCGTAGCAAGAGTTTACCTTAAAGAAGGTAGCGGGCAGATTGTAGTTAACAAGAAGTCTTTGATGGATTATTTCCCATTGGCTTGGCACCAAAATTCCGTAAAGGAGCCTTTTAATATTACTGGCAACGAAGGGAAATACGACGTAATGGTTAACGTACGTGGCGGAGGTATCTCTGGTCAGGCGGAAGCTATTCGTTTAGGTATTTCTAAAGCGTTGGTGGATATCAATGAAGAGTTCCGTTCAACTTTGCGTAAAGCTGGATTCATGACTCGTGACCCACGTGTTGTTGAAAGAAAGAAAAGTGGTCAAAAGAAAGCGCGTAAGCGTTTCCAATTCTCAAAACGTTAATATATATCAATGGCATATACTCAACAAGATTTGCTGGATGCGGGTGTTCACTTTGGACATCTTACCCGCAAGTGGAATCCCAAAATGGCTCCTTTCATTTTCATGGAGCAGAATGGTATCCATATCATCGATTTAAAGAAAACTGAATCTAAGCTTGAAGAAGCGAAGGCAGCTGCAAAAAATATTGCAAAATCTGGACGCAGAATTTTATTCGTTGCTACGAAAAAGCAAGCGAAAGAAATCGTTGCTCAAGAGGCGCAAAGAGCAGGAATGCCTTATGCTACTGAGCGTTGGTTAGGTGGAATGTTAACAAACTTCCAAACCGTACGTAAGAGCATCAAGCGTATGCAGATTATCGATCGTATGGCTACAGATGGAACATTCCAACGTATCAACAAAAAAGAGCGTTTGATGTTGGATCGTGAAAAAATTAAATTGGCGCAAGTATTGGGTGGTATCGAAGATATGACCAAATTGCCCGGTGCGATTTTCATCATTGATATCAAAAGAGAACACCTTGCAGTTGCTGAAGCAATTCGTTTGGGTATCCCAACTTTTGGTTTAGTAGATACAAACTCTGACCCAACTGTAGTTGATTTCCCAATCCCAGGTAATGATGACGCTTCTAAGAGTATTCATCTTATCGCTTCAGAAATTGCTGACGCGATTTTAGAAGGTACTGCGGAAAGAAAGCGTGAAAAAGCTGCTGAAGAAGAAGTAAAATCAGAACAAAAACAAGAAGTATCAGCTGAATAATATGTCAACAATTAGTGCATCAGATGTAAACAAACTTCGCCAGATGACTGGTGCGGGTTTAATGGATTGCAAAAAAGCATTGAGCGAGACCAATGGTGATTTCGAAGCTGCAGTAGATTTCTTGCGTAAAAGTGGTGCGAAAATCGCTGCTAAACGTGCAGACAGAGAAGCTACTGAAGGTGCAGTTATTGCTGTTACCAACAGTTCAAACACATTGGGAGTTGTTGTAGTGTTGAGTTGTGAAACTGATTTCGTTGCTAAGAATGAAGGTTTCGTTGCTTTGGCAAGAGAAATCGCAAACGTAGCATTGGAAAATAAACCATCAACAATTGACGAATTGAAGAAGTTGAATATCGGTTCAGTGGATATGGCTTCTCGTTTGATGGAGGAAGTAGCTAAAATTGGAGAGAAAATCGATGTAGTTAAATACGAAATCGTAGAAGGTACAAACGTTGTATCTTACATTCACGGTGCTAACCGTATGGGTGTTTTGGTAGAATTGAGTTTGGCTCCAAATGAAGCTAATGCTGCTGCTGGTAAAGACGTTGCAATGCAAATCGCAGCTATGAATCCAGTTGCTGTTGATCGCGATGGTGTAGATACTTCAATGGTTGAGCGTGAAATGGAAATCGGAAGAGACCAAGCTCGTCAAGAAGGTAAGCCAGAAGCAATGATCGAAAAAATTGCTACAGGTAAATTGGAGAAGTTCTACAAAGAATCTACTCTATTGAATCAAGAGTTTGTAAAAGACAGCTCTAAAAACGTTGCTCAAATGTTGGATTCAATCGAAAAAGGTTTGACTGTAAAGCAATTCAAGAGAGTACAATTAGGATAATCCTAAATACGTTAATAGAATCCCCCATTTTGGGGGATTTTTTTTGCCCTATTTTTTCAAATTGTAAATAATTCGCTCTGTATTCGTTGATTTTTGATTTACTTTTGGAATTCCTGCAATAGAAATTCTACTTTTAATCAAAAAATCCCTCGTATTTTGCGCTAATTTGATTTCTAAGGGCTTTTTTAATACATTACCATAAGAATTATATGAAATACAAAAGAATCCTTTTAAAGTTAAGCGGAGAGAGTTTATTGGGCGATCAAGACTATGGAATTGATCCAAAAGTGTTAAAGGCTTACGCTAAAGAAGTTAAAATGATCGTAGATCAAGGCGTTGAAGTGGCTATTGTAATTGGGGGAGGAAATATTTTTCGTGGTGTTCAAGGCGCTCAAGGTGGTGTTGTAGATCGCGCAACAGGTGATTATATGGGCATGTTAGCAACCATGATGAATGCTATGGCTATTCAAGGGTCATTTGAACGCGAAGGTTTAACTACACGCTTATTATCGGCTATTAAAATGGAACAAATTGGCGAGCCATTTATTCGTCGTCGTGCTATTCGTCACTTGGAAAAAGGACGTGTAGTTATTTTCGGTGCAGGAACAGGTAATCCATACTTTACCACAGATACGGCGGCTAGCCTACGTGCAGTTGAAATTGAAGCGGATATTGTCATTAAAGGTACCCGTGTAGATGGAATCTATGATTCAGATCCAGAAAAGAATCCAAACGCTAAAAAGTACGATACGATTACATTCAAAGAAGTATATGATATGGGACTTCAAGTAATGGATCTTACCGCTATTACTTTGTGCCAGGAAAACAATAAACCAATTGTGGTTTTTGATATGAATAAGGAGGGTGATTTACTCCGTTTGATGCAAGGTGAAACAATAGGCACTATTGTTGTCAATGAATAAATAATTAGAATTTTTAGTGAGGGATTGTGTTTGTTTTACACATTGCAATCTCTCACTTAATATTTAAATCTCTCAATTTGTATAAAACAAAAAAACGGCCTAAACCGTTTTTTTTATGAAATTTAGTATGAATCTTAATTTACTTCAATAACATACCCCACCTAAGCAATGTTATTGCTCGGAAAAGGTGTTACAGAATGTGTTTGAACAGATTAAGCCAAAGAATTCACATGCTTTTGCAAGCTTGATTTCAAGTTGCCAGCCTTATTCTTGTGAATAATGTTCTTCTTCGCTAATTTGTCCAATGATGTGAAAGCTAATTTCAACATTGATTCAGCCTCAGCTTTAGTTGTAGATTTACGAATGTTTTTAACAATCGTTCTTGCAGTCTTGTGCTGGTATCTGTTCAAGTCACGCTTTGCTTCGTTAGCTCTAATACGCTTTATTGCTGATTTATGATTTGCCATTTTGCTCTAAAAAGGAGTGCAAAGATAATCCCAAATGTTAATAAAATCAATTTTTTTTGAAAAAATGTTCCGTATATCATTCGGTTTCTGGTGCCAAACGTACAATCAAACCTTCTAGCTCGGGAGAAAGGAATAATTGACAGCCTAAACGACTGTTGCTTTCAACGAAAAACGCCTGATCCAGCATGTCTAATTCTGCATCGTTTTGAGGAGGTAATTGATGATCACTTTCCACATATACCTGACAAGTAGCACACATGGCCATACCTCCGCATTCGCCTTTTACAGGAAGCTCCACTGCTTTGCAGAATTCCATGAGATTCATATTCATGTCGGTCGGGGCTTCGTACGTTTGTGATACCCCGTTACGATCTATTATTGTAATGTTGATTGTGTTTTCCATAATTGCTTTTTTTCATTCGAGAATTTAGTTTTCAGCGTTATTGATATTGTACAAATGTTTTAATGAGAATATAGTCTTCAGCGTAATTGAGATTGCATAATTGTATTAATGTGGAATGGGATGTTCAATGTTGTTCAGAATGAATTTCACTTCTATCCGAAAATTAAATGTTCAGTGAAATTTCCTCGAACAATTTCAAACAAGCCATCTTCTGCTTCTTGCATTTCATACAAGCATAAATTTTCATGGTGAAATTCATCCATGTCTTTCAAATGTTTTCCCGTTAATAAACACAGGAAACTGCGAATGGCTCTACCGTGCATGCAGATCAAAATGGTTTGATGCGAGCTTTGCATAACTTTCTGTAATCCCATTTTTTGACGCTCAAACATAGCCAATGGGGTTTCTCCACCTTCTACAGATATATCCAATTGGCCTTGCTTCCATTTTGAAGAGATATCTATGAAATGTTGAAAGTTTTCGGGTGTAGGAAGTTTGCCTTCAAGCATCCCCCAATTGATTTCGTTGAATTCTGGAATAATTTCGATAGGTATGTTTAGGTCATTAAATGGCGCCACGCTTTGGTGAGTCCGCTTTAATTCTGTAACGTAAATTCGTTCAAATGGCACGTGTTTAAAGTGTTCGTAGAATTTTTGTGCCTGTAAATGACCCGTTTCATTTAATTCTGAATCAATTCCAGATCCTTGCACAATGCCTTGTTTGTTAAAATCGGTTTGACCGTGACGTATGAGATAGATTGTTTTTTTAGTCATATAAGTTGAACTTTGCCCCCATGGAAGCACGTCCTGTTTTTGATACTGCAAATATACGCCTTGACGCACTCAATGTGCGTTGCGAAAATACCATGAATACTGCAATCGGTTTTGAGTTCATTGAAATTCATTCCGATGTATTGGTGGGGCAAATGCAGGTAAGTGAAAAGAATTGTCAACCTATGGGATTGTTGAACGGAGGTGCTTCCATGGCCGCAATTGAAATCGCTGGAAGCATGGCGGCAAATCTGGTCATCCCCCGAGAAAAAAGCGTAGCCGTTGGACAAAATATCCAAGGAAGTCATTTTCGATCTGCAAAACTGGGAGAATGGATTCGTGTGGAGGCGCGCGCGTTGCATATTGGTCAACGCAGCCAAATTTGGGAGGTGGTTTTATTGAATCAACAGCAAAAATTGGTGTGTAAAGGGAGCATTACCATGGCGGTAATTCCTCGTCCTGCTTAAATGAATCAACACCGTTTTGTAGTTTTAAACGATACATTTCTTCCATTAAAATAGAACCAAGCCACCGTATATGACTTCTAAGTCGCTCGCAATTTGTCGTTTGCCCAACCAATCTGAAATACACCTATTTCAAGGTTCAGTGAATGCCATAAACATGGAATTGTTCGAAATTCCTGAGAACGTTGGCTTCTTATTTACTGAAGGTTTAGATCCAAATATGGGATATTTTCTTTCGGGGGAAGCACGTAAAGTTACAAGCCTGGAAGTGGTGCAGCAGGAACTGAGAAATGCCATAGCAGAAAATTTCAAATTCAATAGCAATGATGAAAAATTCAACGGTAAGAATATTATTACTCTCGATTCCACAACAATACCTGCAACTTTTTCCGAGTTTACCGCCGAAATAGATGCGGTTAAGAAAGCCATAGAAAACGATGAAGTACAGAAAATTGTCGTTGCGCGAATTCTAAAAGGGGATTGGATTAAATGGGGTAATTCTGAAACAAACACAAGCCCATTAGAAAGTGCAGTTGAAAACTTGTATAAATGGTACGATCGTTTGTGTGAAATATATACCGATTGTATGGTGTATTTGTTGATCGATCCTCAACTGGGATGTTGGATAGGCGCATCGCCGGAATTGTTGCTCAGCCAAGAACAATCAGGTGCAGCAAGAACAGTGAGTTTGGCCGGTACACTATTTGAAGATTCAGAACATTGGAGTGCCAAAGAAAAGTTAGAACAAAGTACCACTAGCCAACATGTGGAAGAAGCACTGAATAGCTTAAATATTCAATTTGAGATTTCACAACTCAAAGAGCAACGCAATGGACATTTGCGTCATTTGATCAGTGAGTATCAGTTTAATTTGAATTCGGATCAACTATTGCCGTTATTGAGGCAGTTAAATCCTACTCCTGCAGTAATTGGATATCCCCAAAAAAGAGCTTTGGAATGGGTCAAAGCCAACCTGTCCTTAAAACGTGAACTGTATTCCGGTGCCGTTGGAATGATTTCAAAATCAGAAAGTTATTTGCACGTAAATTTGAGGTGCGCCAAACTGAATTTAAACGGGATGGTTGATTTTTATGCGGGCTGTGGAATTAATTTAATGAGCGATCCCCAAAGGGAATGGGAAGAAACGGAATTGAAATCTCAGGTAATTAGTCGTTACTTGGAGAATCATTAACAGGCGATTCCTTGGGGAATTTTTCGCCAATTGCACGATCACCTTTCTTTTTATCGGTTGGATCTGGAATACTCAATTCTGGTGCAAAAGGCATATCGCTGGTTAGCGGTTTTTTGACCCAAGTCTTTCCTGAACGGAAATAACCTTCGTAGTCGCCTGAAGGAATATAATACCTGCGGTCGTTTCTAACTTGTTCGTAGGCGGGTGCAAATTGATCGCAAACAATCACATTTCCATCCAATTGATAACGGAGTACCATTTGTGCGGACTTGTGATATTCCCAAATGGCTCTGGCTTCAGGGGATGGATCTTCTTCGCTTTCTCTAAATAAGGGAAATCCAAATTTGATTTCGCCATCTTCGAAATAAAGGGTTTCTAGAATAGAGCGATTGCTTTCTTTGTTGTGTCCATCAAAGCCCATCAAAATATAAACGTCTTGTTTGTTGAATTTAAAAGGCACCATTTGATAGTACAGAGCGCCAATCCATTCGTTTTCGGTCAATCCTTCTTCTTGCCAGTTTTTGGGGAGATTTTGGTTGGTATCTTTAAGCGACCAAACCTGAACTTCCTTTTTTAATTTTCGTTGAATTAAGCAGTGATGAATGAATTGTCCGGTATTTAAAATAGTGTTGAAGCTGAAAACCCGAACACTTGCTTTAGGATTGGATGCAATGGCAATGGTTGTCAATCGCAGTGAATCGAAAGGATATTGCCAAGAATTGGGATTGTTTAACGCTTCATTAAGCAGTCCTACAATACTATCGCTGATTCGAATTTTAACCGAATCGGCAATGGGGGGTTGCATAGATGCTGGCCAAATAGGGATTCTGTTTATTTGAAGTATTTGGTGCTCGGTTTCGCGGAATTCATTAAAAAAAGAAGCGTCCGATTTTTGAGCAGAACTCATTCGAACGCTTCCTATTGTAAGCATCCCCTGAAAAAAAATCGATAAAAAAGTTCTCAAATACATGAATTAAACGCTTATTTAATAGTGTAACGAGAAAATCAATTTTTCATTGGAGGGATATTAAAAAATTAGCAATTTTCAATAACCATAGCAGAAGCTCCGCCACCGCCATTGCAAATACCAGCGCCACCAAATTTCGCGTTGTTTTGCTTTAAAACGTTCACCAAAGTAACGATAACGCGTGCACCTGAAGCACCCAATGGATGTCCCAAAGAAACAGCTCCACCGTTAACGTTTACTTTAGAAGCATCTAAGTTCATCAACTTCATATTAGCCAAACCCACTACGGCAAAAGCTTCGTTCAATTCGAAGAAATCGATATCTGAAACTTCAATACCAGCGCGTTGAGCAGCAATTGGTAGTGCCAATGCAGGGGAAGTGGTGAACCACTCAGGCGCTTGTTCCGCGTCAGCTGCACCAGCAATTTTGGCTAATGGAGTTAGACCCAATTCTCTCATTTTTTCGCCCGACATAAGAACTACTGCAGCCGCACCGTCATTGATGGTAGAAGCATTTGCAGCGGTCACAGTACCGTCTTTTTTAAATACTGGACGCAAACCTGGGATTTTATCAAAATTTACGTTTTTGTATTCCTCATCTTCAGCAATAACCACATCGCCTTTGCGTGTAGAAACGGTTACAGGAGCAATTTCGTTATTGAATTTGCCATCAGCCCAAGCTTTTGCTGAACGCGTGTAACTTTCAATGGCGAAATTATCTTGATCTTCACGACTGAAGTTGTATTCGGCAGCGCAGGTTTCAGCGCAAGAACCCATCAAAGTTGAAGAATAAACGTCGGTCAAGCCATCATTTACGATTCCGTCGATAGCGCTAAAGTTACCGTATTTGTACCCTGCTCTTGAATTGGGAAGGTAGTGAGGGGTTAAGCTCATGTTTTCCATACCCCCGGCAACCACGATGTCGTAGTAACCCAATTGGATACTTTGTGCGCCCAACGCAATGGATTTCATTCCACTAGCGCAAACTTTATTAATGGTTGTAGCAGGAACGTGATCGGGAATTCCAGCAAATTTGGAAGCCTGACGCGCAGGTGCCTGTCCTACACCAGCTTGCAATACATTACCCATAATTACTTCTTGAACCATATCAGCGGAAATTCCAGCTTGTTCTAAAGCGGCTTTGATTGCAACTGCGCCCAATTGAGGAGCAGGAACTGACGACAATGCACCGTTGAAACTTCCCAAAGGAGTTCTTTTAGCTGCTACAATAAATACTTCTTTTGTCATGATATTTTATTTAGTGCAAATTTACTGAAATCCCATGAAAACCACGAAGGTTTTTAAAATCTGGAAAGTGAGAGGGTTCCGGTTTATGTTTACCTTTGCAATGTGATTTTAATCATTGAGTCATCGGCCGATTATCCAAGTGTGGCGCTCGCAGACCGCGCGGGTCGCATTGTTTGGGAAAAGATTTGTTCTGAAAGGCAATCGCATTCCGAGAAATTGCCCTTATTTGTTCATGAGGCCTTGAATTTTTTAGATGATCAAAATTACATGGTTTGTACCAATATTGGCCCATTAAGCGCTGTAGCAATTAGTCAAGGCCCTGGAAGTTATACCGGCTTGAGAATTGGAACCTCATTGGCGAAAGGGTTGTGCTACAGTAAAGATGTTCCTCTTATTTCTGTCGATGGTTTTTGGGGGATGGGAAACTGGATGTTAAGAGAAAATGATGCAGTTAACGCCGCATTTGCCATGATTGATGCACGTAGGGATGAAGTTTATATTCAACGGATTAATCGCGGTGAATCAGCCGGTAGCAAGGGATATGAATTGGACAAATCAGGAAATGAAATTCCTCGTGTTGAAGCGAAAATTTTGAATGAGGAAACATTGAGCTGGATGGGTGTTGAAAACTGGAATGAGGTTGGGTTTGTGGGAAATGCCAACGAGAAAGCCATTCGAATTTTGAATCAATTCGAAGTGGTTCAACCGGGATGCGTAATTTCAGAAGCTCCAAATGCCAATATGTTTGGTGAAGAAGCAGCATATAAATTCAATACCGGACTTTTTGAAAGCGTGGCGTATTTTGAACCCTACTATCTAAAAGATTTTGTGCCCGGTGTAAGTACAAAGTTTAAGATTTGACATTGTATCCTAGTTTGACATAATCAGAATTTCAACCAATGAAAATTGCATTTATTGATAATTTCGACAGCTTCACCTTCAATTTGGTGCATTATTTGCAAAAAACGGGTGCGGAATTATGTGTTTTTCGTAATGATGAGCTACATGAAAATGTGATTAATGAAATTTTGCAATTTGATGCGGTGATTGTAGGTCCGGGACCTAACTCTCCAAAGGATGCAGGAAATTTGATGGATGTCTTAAGGTTGTTAGTTGGGAATAGTAAACCCATTTTAGGTGTTTGTTTAGGACATCAAGCGTTGGGTGAATTATTGGGTTTTCAATTGAAGATAGCAGCAGCTCCTGTTCATGGAAAATCATCAATAATGCGACATTCCGGCGAAGGGATTTTTTCAGGTATTGAGAATCCCATGCAAATTGGACGCTATCATTCGTTGATTGTGGCTCCGGCTACGAGTGTAAATTCTGCGAGCTCGGGTACTGTGCCGAGTACAACTCTTGCTCAGAGCTCGGTCCCGGCTGTCTTAGAAATTCACGGTACCGACGAATTGGGACAAATAATGGCATTCTCACATAGAACATTGCCCATTTGGGCCGTTCAATTCCATCCAGAAAGTGTGCTTACTCCAGAGGGACAGTTATTGTTGAATAATTGGGTGGATACATTTTCGAGTACTGTTTGAATAGCTCGAGTACAGAGTAAATTGCTCGATTACTATGTTAGTTGCTCGAGGTTTAAATAAATAATTCGAGATTTATTCGAGTAGGTTATCTACAAAATTCGACAGATTTACGTTGTCTAATTCCAACATCTGTTGAAGCTCAGACGGCGAACCGTGAGTTACAAATTGATCGGGAATCCCTTTGTGAAACCAACGTTGTTTCCCCATAAAATCAGGATGTTGAACGTCGAATTGGGATTTTAAATAATGTCCAAATCCCCCAACAACAGAACCATCTTCTAGGGTTATTACAGTTGTATATCGCTTCAGAAAATCTAGTTTTTCAAGTGGTTTAATTTGATTGAAATGAATCAAATCAACGCGATTGTGATCTAAAAAAGCATTGATTGCCCAATTCGTTGCATTTCCACAACTAACAACAGCGATGGAACCGGTTGATCCTGTTTTGTTGTCGTCATGATTATTTCGGTTAGAATGTAAAATGAGATTTTTTAAGTGGTTGTTTTGAGGGACATTTCCCCTTGGGTATCGAATTGCACAGGGAACTTGATTCTGTAAATACCATTCGAACGCACTTTCCAATTCTTCAATGGTATTGGGACAAAAAACGCGGATATTGGGAATGGGTAGTAAGAATGATACATCGAAAACACCATGATGAGTTGGGCCATCTTCTCCAACTAGTCCAGCCCGATCAATGCAGAGTAAAACAGGTAAATTTTGCAGCGCAATATCGTGAATGAATTGATCGTATGCCCGTTGTAGGAATGTACTGTAGATGTTGACAACAGGTAACAATCCTTGTTTTGCCGCACCAGCAGCGAAAGTTAATGCATGTTGTTCAGAAATACCCACGTCGAAAATACGTTTTGGAAATGCTTCCATGCAAGAACTCATTCCGCAGGAACTCGTCATAGCAGGCGAAATACCAATGATGTTTTCATGGGTTTTCATCCTTTTTAACAAGGTTTCACCGAAGGCGTCTGACCATTTTTTTGGTTTTTCGGGGGATGGTTTTTCGGGTTGAAATTTGTCGTATTTGGGAGCGCTATGCCATCGAGTTTGTTCCTTTTCAGCTGGTTCGTATCCTTTTCCTTTCGTGGTTTTAATATGCAGCAAACGCGGTTGGGATTGAAGCTTTAATTTTTCAAATGATTCAATAAGTAGGGGAATATTGTGCCCGTCTATTGGACCCGTATATTCCAGTCCATACCATTCGAAAAATTCTTTAATCTGATAGTTGTTCTTTAAATTTTGACTGATGGCACCCGTATTAGGATCAATGCCAATGTTATTGTCATTGAGAATGATGATGACATTTAAATTCGACTGCCATAAATTATTCAACGCTTCCAATGCCATTCCTCCGGTTAGAGCTCCATCTCCAATCACAGCTATGTGGGGTTGGTTTATTCCGTGAAGTTGTGAGGCTGTTGCCATTCCCATAATCGCAGAAATAGAAGTGGAAGAATGTCCAGTGCCAAAATGATCAAACGGACTTTCACTTATTTTGGGAAATCCCGAAATGCCCTGAAAGGTTCGAATGGATTCAAATTGGTACTTTCTATCTGTTAGGATTTTATATGGATAACACTGATGGCCAACATCCCAAACGAGAGGTTGTTGCAGTGTATCAAACTGATTTAATAAGGCAATAGTAAGTTCAATTACACCTAGATTAGCAGCAAAATGTCCACCTTGAACCAGGATAGCATCAATGATGAATGCGCGTAAATCTGCAGCCAGCTGTTCCAGTTGTTGATTGTCGAGGGTTTTTATTTTCTCGGGGGATGGAAACTCTGGTATTACTGGAAGCGGCGGCATGTATGGAAATTATTTCTTAAAAAAAAAGTAAACGGATAATAACAAAAACAAAGCACCAATCAAATGGTTCCATTTAAAGGTTTCTGTTTTAAAAACAACCAATGCAAAGATCACAAAAACAGATAGGCTTAATATTTCTTGGAGCATTTTTAATTGAAGTAGGGTGAATGGCCCTCCATTTCCTTTGAAACCAAGTCGATTAGCAGGGACCTGAGCAAAGTATTCAAATAATGCAATTCCCCAGCTTATTAAAATTATGCCTATTAGGCCTACTTTTTCGAAGGTTTTCCATTGGGAAAATTTCAAATGTCCATACCAAGCCAATGTCATAAACACATTCGATAAAACCAATAAGCCAATTGTTGCGAAATATCTCATTGTTGAAATTGAGAAGCAAAATTAGAAAGAATATGTGGTGTTTTGAAATTTTGAAAAATGTAATTTTTATGCAATGTTTTTTTGATAATTGAAAACTTAATAAATGCTCTAAATACTACGAATTAATACAGAAATCAAAGGTTATTAGCTATTGGTTTATTTAAATAATATTTAATTCATCTTTTGTAAAGTGCATTTCGTCTATTTAATTTTATTTTTAAAATTAGAATATTCATTTTTGCTGTAAATATTAAAATTTATAACTGTCATGGAACAGAATTTAAATGAAAATCTTCCCAAGAAACGCGGAAGAAAGCCGGGTTCAAAGAATAAGACCAAATCCTTAAGAAAGGTAAATGCTAAAAAAGCAGATAATTTATTCTTGCAATTAGAAAAAGAATTGTCGCTTTTTGCCATTTCTTTACAAAAAGCACAAATGCAATCTGAAAAAGAATTGCAACGCATAGAACTTCGCTACAAACGCGAAATGGAAATGCAAAAAGATAAATTAGAGCGTTCAATTAAATTGTGGAAAAACCGCGCTAAAGATTATCGCAAACAAATTGCTGTTGGGGGTGCGAAAAAACGTAAAGTGGGACGTCCTGCAAGTACTGTTTTGAAAACCATTGCAAAGCGAGGTCGTCCAGCTAAAGTATCCCTCATAAAAAGAGGAGGCGGTAGAAAACGTGCAGGCGAATTAACAAAAAGAGATATTGTAATCAATTACATGAAGGAATATAAAAAGCCTATTTCATCGAGAGATTTGATTGCTAATTTATTTGCTCAAAGTGGTGAGAAGGATTTGAAGAGATTTTCACAAGGTATTTACACTACTTTGACGCAAATTTACAAGCGCGGTGAATTGAAAAATGTTGACGGCATGATTCAACTGGGTTAATAGAATCATTGCATTCAACTATCGAATAAATTCAAACAGTTGTAGGTGATCTTATTGAAAAATCCTACTTAACTAAGAATCTATTGAACTAAGGAACTAACGTTTCTGAAAAAATATAAATCGAGGATTTCCAGAGAGGTCCTCGATTTTTTTTGTTATACCAAACGGTTTAAAAAGTTCCTCCACTTCACCGCAATAAATCTGATGCGTTTCTAACCAAACTTGAGTATTTGGTTTTGCGGATTTAGTGACATCATTCAATATTTTTTTGTAGAAAATTAACGGGTCGGACTCTGTAAACAATGCCAAATGTGGTTCAAAATCAGTAACGCGTTTGTCCATTTTATCCGACTCTGATTCAGGAATATAGGGCGGGTTGGAAATAATTAAATCGTAATGACCAAAGTCGAATTCAGAACTTAAATAGTCGAATTCTTTGAAGGTTAGTCGGTTTTCGACACCAAGGATTGCGGCGTTTGATTGGGCAATTTTTAAGGCATCATTGCTTATCTCAATAGCCGTAAATTCCCAGGTTGGACGTTCTGCAAGTAATGTAATGGGAATACAACCACTTCCCGTTCCAATATCAATGCCCGTTAATTTGTTTCCTGGATTTTGGGATAAAATGAATTCAACTAATTCTTCTGTTTCAGGCCTTGGAATTAAAGTAAAGCGATTGACTTTAAATTGATACTTATGAAAGTAGGCAGTTCCAAAAACGTATTGAACAGGTTCATTATTTAATAATCGATCCAACGGTCTAAACCATTCTGATTGAGGTAATTCCGGGTTGATTAATGAGGCGTATTGATTAAGAAAATTTAAATGCTCGTTCGTTGCCGTTTCTTTCGTCAATTTTTCTTCACTTGAGATGTTATCTATTTGCGATTGAATGGATGGATTTCCCTCAAATACTCCATTGAAATAATCTTCTACCCACATCCATATTGCATTGTATTCATCTGAGCTGAAATTACTTTGCAAATGCTGTTTGTAGATTTTAATTATTTCTGATGGATTCATGATAATATTTTGATACTAGATGTTGAAACGAAAATTAATTTATTACTAGAAAGCGGTGATTCGTAGTTGAAAATGGTTGTTTGTTATTGAAAGACAGTAATGCGCTGAATACTGCGTTTGGTAATACTGCCATTCAAATGCGCTTCAAATTTAATTACATAATTCCCGTTGAAATGAATTTCTGGGGATAAATTGAGAAATAAACTACCCGATGCCGGTAAAGGATTGGAAATCGGAAGAACTTTTAACTGTCTGCCAGAAGCATTATATATTGCCGCATTCAACAGATATCCCGCACGGGGAAGATGAAATTCAATAGGCAAAATGGCTCGATTATCTGTTTGGCTGTCAATGACTTTTTGGGGTAAAAAGACCCATTCATCGTTTTTAATAGGGTTTTTAGTGTGAGAGTTGTTTTCACCGGGAGTAGCTCCCGAAGGCGGAATGGTTGAAGGCGAATTCGATTTAAAATCGAAAGTAGAATCAGATTCAAAATAAGGGAACCAACTTTGAGGATCACTTGAAGCCAAAGTGGGGTGCATTTTTTCCAATGAAAAACCTTTTGTTAATGAGGGGAAGGATTTATTGAGCGCGGATAAGTCGATTTCATCTTGGATTCCATCAATATGATGATTTAGCACCCATTTGCCCGTTGAAATGTTAATGTCTGGTATGGAACTTATTTGTGCAAAGTGAAAAGGATAGTAAAAAGGAAATTGTCGGTAAACACTGTATTTATCGTCGGTGAAAACACGAAACTCTTTTGGAGGTATGAATCGAAATTCTTGATTTTTAAGGGGAATGATTAGCTTGAGTAGATTGTATTCGTCGTAATACAACAAATCCCAATTTTCTAAATCCACGGAATGAATGGAATCGTTGTTTACTAGTTCAAAAAAATCAGCAAATCCAGTAAAATTATGATTCATGATTTCATTAAATCGCAGCAGTTTAGAATCGCCAGAATGAAAATGGATTATTTGATTTTTATTCAATGAACTCAATACCTGATTCGAAGATTTATTTGAATTTATCATTGCATTTTCGAGGCAGAGATTAAAGGTATCCCCCTGTTTGCAAGGTGATTTGTTGAATGAATTGCTCCATTTTGCAGTTGAAATGTTTTCTCGATGTGTCAATTTGATTGAGTCGATCGATATTGGGTTATTGGATGGGTGTTTTTTTAAATAGATGGATGGGAATCCGCAGGGTAATGAATGATTCCAAATCAAATAAATGGAATCTTCGGAACAATAGGCGTCCTCAATTTTATAGGTGATTGTTTTTTGGTGGTTTGGGAAATCTTCGGTTTTAAACGGTTCTATACAGCCCGGACTTCCCCCGAAATTGGAATTGCTCTTAGCGTTCAACATCCAAGAAAATGGCTGTTGTGTATCCAGGAGTTCTATCGATACGCCTCCTTCTTTGAATTCACTGCTGACCATTTCTTTTGAATAACTCATGGAATAAATTAGTTTACCCAAAGGATTGAAAAAATGCAGACTTCCATCGGTCAAGTTTAATCGAGGAAATTCATCTGAAGCAATTAAAATTAAAGAATCAGGATGGAGTTTTGATTTGGTCGCTTGTTTTATCCATTGTTTCCAAGCAGTACTATCTGAAATGGAAACCAAAATGGCACATTGCTTGGCGGGTAGACATTTTTGAAATTGCCAATTGGTTTTATCGATTTCGCTAGACAGTGAAGTATTGGAAAGAACTGAAGAAATATTCAATCGATTGCCTACCAATTTTGCGTCTTTGAATTTGGGACTTTTTGAAAGATAGATCGTATTCAAATCAATGGGGTTAGTGCTGGAGTTGAAAATTTCTATGTATTGAAATTCTGGTAATCTTCCGTAATTCGGTTTGGTGTCAGACATGATTTCTGTTGAGAATACAGCATTTACTTCTGCTGTGTCAAAATTCAATAAAGTAAATTTACCTGTAATGCTGTCGTTGCTTATTTGGAAATGGGAGTTTTGAATTTGAGGGAGTTTTACCTGGAATTGGGTGTACAAAATTTCCCTTGGAATGGTTTTTAGGAATAGGTAAACCGTGTCGGTGAAAGAAATTCTTTTTTGAGAATTCAATGTTCGTTTAAAGGCAATTTCAAATTCGCTGTAGTTTAAAAAAGGGTCTGACAGTATAGTTGGGCCTTGGTTGATGATGTTACCCAAGAAGGAATTTGGCGGATTAGTTGAATGTTTAATAGTGGTTTCTTCGGCGGTATAACTGAAATTAGCATTAGTGAATGAAGTGAATTCGGGTTTTTGCGAGAGCAACCAATTTGATTTTGAGAAAATCTGTACGCGAACTTTATTGTTAGCGATTTGGTTGGTAATGGCCAATATGGAATCTTTTAGCGGTGCTCCCCAAATCCAATTGATCTGTGAGATGTGATGTGCTCCAATGGCGGATTTTCCTGACTGAGAAATTTGAAATATGGCCCAGATGGGGGAAGAAAACATTGAATTTAGTGGAATAGAAATCCGGTGAATGGTTCGATTGTAGTTCTCGATTTTTTGTGGAAGTAAGCTTTCCGAGAAAGTAACTATTTTCAGCGAGTCTCGGCTAATTTCTATCCATATGTCTTGATTGAATTTGGAGGAGTTGAATTCAAATTCCATGCCCGAATAAATGACTTTCCCCAATTGAAATACTTCGAATTGGTCTTTGGTATTGCCCCAATTGAGTTTCAATTCATGATTTTGAGAATCCTTTAAAATGAGTGCTACTTTATTGAGTGATGATAAATTAATGGAGACCCCAAATCGCAAATGAAAACAACTAATTCTGTTGGAAATGGAAGCCAATTGTTTGAGCGTATTTGAGTATTTTTTGGTGATTTCAGGATTTTGTCGATTTTCAATTTGTTGGGTGAAACTTTCAGGAGAAAAGGGAATGGCCAATTGGTATTCGTGCTTTTCGATGTTGTGTGACATACTTGAGGCAATTCCATTTTTACGCTCAAATAAACCCGTGTCTCCGGAATAAAATTCCGGCCAATAAGGTGCGATGAAATTTTCGGAATACTGAAATGATTGTGCTTTGAGGTTGCTCTCACAAAGTGTAATGATGAAGAATGCGCAAATTGCAAAAATTCGGTAGCAGTGGATCGTTTTGCACCTTGGATCTAGCGTTATGCCTCCTTGATCTAGTGTAATGACTCTTTGATTTAGCGATATCCCCGGGGTATTTAGGAATTTACCGAATTTTTGCAGACTTAGGCTATATTGCTTCGGTAAAATGCCATCAATTTTGCAGTTGTAATTTGAATTTTTGTGGCTGGAATTGTTGTATCCGTATTTATTGGTATTTACGGTCTTTCCATTTAACCGATTGAAAGAATTGAGAAACTGCGATGGCTGGAATGAAGATCGACTGAAATATCGAAGCAAAAACCATATCCGTAATACGAATGGAATTTGAAAAGCTCGACATGAGTTTTTTAAGTATAAATATGTCTGAGCAGATCTTGCATCCCCAGAAAAGGAAAATAAAGAGAAATTCATGGCGATTGAAACCCCAATACAAGGTTGTACCCCATTGAATCAGAAAAAATAACAGAAGAAGAATTTGCGAATTTCGCGTAAACGATAAGGATTGTGCGCTGGTTTTCTTGGCCCAACGGATGCGCTGATTCCATAGATCCGGCAAATTTTTGAATACCGAAGTAATCACAGCGGCATTTACGCAATTAACGTTTTTAATCGAATCCGGGTTCAATTGAAACGCAGATTCTATGATAAATATGTCATCTCCGCCGGCAATGATTTGATTGTTTTGAAAGGGATTGATCTGTTTAAAAAAAGCGGTATTAACGAGCATGTTGGCAGCATTCCCCATGCTGGGTTCACGTTTTTTTAAATGGTAAAATCCCAATGCAATGAGCGCGGTATTTTCAAGAATTTGATACGATTCTATTGCCGATTGCCAACCTTGTTTCGGATTACTGGCAGTATTGAAGAAAACCGGACCTAAAACTACCTTGCAATCATTTTCTAGAGTTTTGCTGTAGAGTAATTCAAATGTTAGTTGCTGGGGGAGACAATCGGCATCAATAATATGAAACCAATCTGAATGGATTGTATCCACCATGAAGCGTATGGCTTCTTTTTTGCCTTGAATTTGATCAGGAAGATCTCTAAGAAAAACGTTGTTAACTGTGTTGTTCCTTTCTAGAAAATCTTGAATAATTTCAGGGCCATTGTCGCTGCTGTGGTCGTTGATGAAGTAAAAATTCAGCGCATTAAATGAGCTACATAGCTCGATTTTGTTCAATAATTCGGGAAGTTGACTTTCTTCGTTTCTGAATGGAATGAGCACAGAAACCGTGTTATTTGGTATTTTTTTTGGGGAAGGTTTTTCCGTGTTGAAATGATCGAGAACGTTCTTCCAATAGCGAATATATGCCATCAAAATCAGAAGAATTCCAATGAATAAAATGAACGATATGGAATATTCGAATTTCAAAAGTGCTTAAAAAAATAATCTATTGGTAAGGTATTTGGATTCAATGAGAAAATTGGGTTTGCCATTTTATGTATTGAATGGGAATGCCCGAATTATTCTGGGTGATTGTGAGCCGTTAGGATTTTTTTCTCAATGGCCGTAGTGGAAAATCCAGGTACAAATTCGATGGTTTTTACTTGCCCACCGTGCTGCAATACCCAGTCAGCTCCCACGATGGTATTGATGGTGTAATCGCCTCCTTTTACTAAAACATTGGGGGTGATCTTTTGAATTATTTCCAAGGGCGTGTCCTGATCGAAAATTACGACCGCATCTACAAATTCAAATGCTGACATGACCAAACTTCTAGAAACTTGGTTTTGCAACGGACGTGCAGGTGATTTTTCCATGCGTTGTACAGAAGCATCGGAATTTACAGCAACAATCATGAAGTCAGCTAATTGTGCAGTTTCGTTGAGGTAATGTACGTGTCCTGCATGAATAATATCAAAGCAACCGTTGGTGAAAACAACGGTTTTTCCTTGGTTTTTGATTTCTTGAATTTTTGAAGCGCATTCTTCAAATGTCCAAATTTTGTGTTTAGAAATTGCTGATTTCATTGCTGAAGTTTATGGTAAAAATAACCTTTAATTGCGGAAAAACTAGGATGCGGACTGCTTTTCAATGCGTTGCATTTCTATGAAAAGTAGGCCGTAAGAAATTCCCCCGAGAATAATTTGGAACAGGTTAGAGAACGCTACGGTAAACACCCCAAATGTATTGGCATCGGTTGAGTTGAATTGATAAACCATGTTTAATCCAAGGGCAATAAAGTACCAAACACCTGCTCCACCGGGCATAGGGACAATAATTCCCAGTGTTGAAAATAACACCACAGATAGTGAAGCTGCTAAACTCAAGTGATCAGTAATGTCGAGAGCTTGCAACTGAAAATACATGGAGAACCAGTATGAAAACCATATTCCCAATGATGTTAAGATAAAAATTGTGGGATTTTTAAGCTTAAAAATTCCCGTCATCCCTCCGATGAATTTTTGGATAATCCCACCTGGGTTATCATTGGAAGTTTGACGCTTATTTTTAAAATATCTTAAGCCAAAATATCCCCCAAAAAGAAGAATGCCAATAACAATCCAAAATTTGGGTGATTGAATGTTGTTAGTGATGGGAGTTAAGACAAATTTTTCGAAAAAACCGAAGAGTTCATTAAATTGAAGCACAAGTCCCAATGATGCCATGACAATTAGCGTAAATAGGTCAATGATTCGCTCGGTTACAACGGTTCCAACGAGCATTTCGATGGGGGCTTTTTCGCTTTTTGCGGTAACTGCGCAACGAACTACCTCGCCACCTCTGGATGTAGCAGAGTTGACTAAATAGCCGGTCATCACAGAATAGAATGCTCTTCGGACATTAATGGGATAACCGTTTGTTTTGGTTAAAATGCTCCAGCGGTAAGCGCGTAAATAATGTGCAAACAGCATAATTAGTGCACCAATTAAAATATAGTTTAGATTGGCTTGTTCTAAAGCCCTAAACGTTTCTGTCCAGTTGGTAGAATAGCCAATATAACCGAAAACGGTAATGGCAAAAACTACCATGAGAATTCGAGTTATAGTCTTTTTCAATGGAGGAAATTCGTTGTTAACGGAAGGGGATTAAATAATTTAAAAATACAACAATAATAGAACAGATTGATATTTTCCGTTCATTTAGTTGTACGTATTAAATTAATCGATTGTTTTTATCGGGGAAGATGTTTTTAGGTTCGTGGGCTTTTGCTTCTTGAGGTTCCATGTATTGGAACGTCATGATTATTAATTGATCCCCCACTTGGCCTTTACGCGCTGCTGCGCCGTTCAAGCCAATAATACCTGTTCCTCGTTCTCCTTCGATGATGTATGTTTCAAATCGTTCGCCGTTATTGTTGTTTACAATAAGAACTTTTTGATTGGGAATCATACCTGCGGCATCCACTAGGTCCATGTCCATAGTAATACTACCGGTATAGTTGAGTTCGGTTTGTGTGATTCGAACGTTATGGATTTTTGCTTGAAGAACTTCGATGAACATTTGCTTGCAAATTTATACTGAAATAATTGAAAACGGATGAAATAACATGCTCTTTCTCGTAATTTTGCTGCATGCAGTTTACTTCACAGATTGTTGAAAAGGCCGTTGAGTCGTTGTCTTCATTTCCTGGGATAGGGAAGAGAACGGCGTTGCGCTTGGTGATGTACCTGTTGAAACGTCCGGAAATAGAGGTTGCGGACATGGCTGGTTCGCTGATTCGATTGAAAACTGAGCTACATTTATGTAAGGAATGTGGAACAGTTAGTGATCATGAAATCTGTGAAATTTGCTCGAATCCTAGTCGCGACAAAACATTAATCTGCGTGGTAGAAGATTTTAGTGATCTCATGGCCATTGAAGCGACTGCTCAATTTAAAGGTGTTTATCATGTTATCGGGGGATTGATTTCGCCGATGGATGGTGTGGGTCCTTCGGATTTAAATATTGAATCTTTGCCTCATAGGGTTAGTGACCAGGGCGTTCAAGAAGTAATTTTAGCATTAAGCGCAACGGTAGAAGGTGATACAACCATGTATTATGTTGCTAAAAAACTAGGTAATACCCAGGTGAAAGTATCCAATATTGCTCGAGGTATTTCAGTGGGGGGAGAAATCGAATATGTCGATGAAATTACCTTAGGCAGATCATTGTTGCACCGCACAGAATATTCGGTAAATTCTTGAGAAATCATTAGATTCGTTGATTGAAACCCATGCATCAACTTTCTGTCATTATTGTCAATTACAACGTCAAGCATTTCTTAGAGCAGGTGTTGATATCGGTAGAACGAGCAACGCGCAATTTAGATGCTGAAACTTGGGTAATTGACAACAACAGTGTTGATGGTAGCATGGAAATGGTTGCCGATAAATTTCCTTGGGTAAAAACCATCATCAATAAACAGAACGTTGGCTTTTCAAAAGCCAATAATCAGGCCATTCTTCAGAGCAATTCCAAATACATTTTACTGTTGAATCCAGATACTGTATTGCAAGACGATACATTAGAGAAATGTGTCGAGTACATGGATCAGCATGCAGATGTAGGAGGGTTGGGTGTTCGAATGATTGATGGAAAAGGAAAGTTCTTGCCAGAAAGTAAAAGGGGATTACCGACACCCAGTGTCGCCTTTTTTAAAATGACCGGTTTGGCCAGTGTATTTCCTAAAAGTAAATACTTTGGTCGTTACCACATGAAGTATTTAAGTGAATTCGAAAACCATGAAGTGGATGTTTTAGCCGGGGCATTTATGTTGATGCGGTCTGAAACCTTGGACAAAGTGGGTTTGCTAGATGAGCAATTTTTCATGTATGGTGAGGATATTGATTTATCGTATCGAATTACCTTAGGTGGATATAAAAATGTGTATTTCGCGGATACCACCATTATTCATTACAAAGGTGAAAGTACCAAAAAGAAATCCGTAAACTACGTTCGAGTATTTTACAATGCAATGGTGTTATTTGCTAAGAAACACTATTCCTCTCGAATGGCAGGTTGGTTTTCATTTTGGATCAATCTTGCTGTGTATTTAAGGGCAGCTGTAGCACTCGTTTTGCAGTTAATGAACACCATTTTGTTGTTTGGTGCGGACTTTGTTTTAATGGCTGCAGGTTTTGTTGGAATTGCAAAATATTGGGAATTATACAATAAATATGTTCCCGATTTTTATCCTTCACAATATTACTGGGTTCATATTCCCATTTATATTTTAGTAATTCAGTTTTCCGTTTGGATTTCAGGTGGTTATGATAAGCCGTTTAAGGGATATCGAATGTTTAGAGGCGGTATTGCCGGAGCCGTTATATTGTTTGCTGTTTACGGTTTTTTGTCAAAAGAATTGCAATTTTCGCGGGCCATATTGGCATTAGGTGCGGCTTGGAGTATAGGTGTAATTCTCGCCTTCAGGGTGGTATTGGATCGTATTAATATTGGGGGAATTCGTTTCTTGAAGTCAGATGAAAAACGCGTGCTAATTGTAGCTGAGGAAGGAGAATTTATAAGAATTTCGGAACTTCTGAATAGAAGTGAGGTGCGTCATACACTATTAGGAAGGGTAGGAGTTGATGTACACAAACCTGCCATTCATAAGTTTGAAAATAATCGTTCGACTGAGGTTCAATTTGAAATGAATCATATCGGTTCTATTGATCAACTCCACGAAATCGCAGAGATTTTTTCAGCAAATTTGATTATATTCAGTGGTAAAGATGTCCCCGCGTCGGAAATCATGCGCTCTATGTCGGATTTTTCTGAATCGGATGTACAACTTAAAATTGCACCCGATAAAGGCGAATTTATTATTGGTTCTGATTCTAAAAATGAACCGGGTGAGCTGTTTACTGTTGAAGTAAAGTATTCCATTGCTGAAACGTATAACCGCAGAAGAAAACGCATTTTTGATTTGTTGTTGGCGTTTGGGATGCTGGCTTTGTTGCCTGTATCTGCGCTGTTTATCTTGTTTTGGAAACCTTTGAGATTACTGTATTCCGAAGTGATTTCCGTTCTTTGGGGAAATAAAACCTGGGTTAGTTATTCGGGACTGGAAACAGCCAAAATGCTGCCCAAACTAAAACCTGGGGTGATTTTTAGCTCAAATGGGTGGACGAATACTTCGTTTGAAGGCAACGTAAATTATATTTATGCTCGTGAATATTCAGTGGGAAAGGATGTTCAGAGTTTGTTGCATTTCTTGTTTCATCGAATTTCATGATCAATAAAAGTAAAATAAACACCTATGAATTGCGACGATTTATCAAAATCATTTTGTTGCTATTTGCGGTTTTGGTGGGGATTTTAACTTTGTTTTTGTCGCAGCGTTTGGTAAATAAAATTGCCATTGAAGAAACCAAGAAAATGGAAGTTTGGGCGGATGCCGAACAAATTTTAACGGATCCGGGTAGTGAAGGTGATTTGGGGTTTCACTTAAAAATTGTGCAGTCTAACGAAACGATACCAGCTATTTTGGTTTCGGAAACGGGTTCTATTATCCAGCATATTAATATTGTTAAAGAGAACGAAAAAATATCCCCCGAGAAATTAAAAGAAAAGCTTATTCAATTCGAGTCAGAAAATGAGCCCATTGATATTCCCGTTGATGATCAAACCACTTACAAAGTATATTACGGAAAAAGTACGGTTCTGAGGCAGTTGGAGTATTATCCGTATGTGGTATTGGCCATTGTTGCGCTATTTATGTTGGTGAGTTATGTGGCCTTTTCCTATTCTACTCGAAGCGAGCAAAACCAAGTTTGGGTGGGTTTGGCCAAGGAAACCGCTCATCAATTGGGCACGCCAATATCGAGTTTAATGGGTTGGGTAGATGTTTTGGAAATGGGTATGTTTCCTGAGAATGCTGCCGATGAGATGCGCAAAGATGTGGATCGATTGAATATCATTACAGAGCGTTTTTCGAAAATTGGCTCAGAGCCGGTGTTGAAGGAACAAGATATCAATTTGGTTTTAGAAAACTCACTCCATTACATGAAAGGACGAATTAGTCCTTCTGTTGAATTTCGTTGGAATTTATACCAAAAGCCACTTTTAGTAGAGATCAATGAGAATTTATTTAATTGGGTGATTGAGAATTTAGTAAAGAATTCCGTTGATGCAATGAATGGGGAAGGAGTACTAACTTGCTCGGTGTTGTATCGAAATCATCGAATGTATTTGGATATTACCGACACCGGAAAAGGTATCCCCAGAAATCAAATGAGCGATATATTTAAGCCTGGATTCACTACTAAAAAGCGCGGTTGGGGTTTGGGTTTGAGCTTGGCAAAACGTATTGTAGAGGATTATCACCGTGGCCATATTTCGGTGAAGGAAAGTACACCATTTGTGCGTACAACCATTCGAATTACTTTGAATGCGAAAGTGGTAGATTAATTATGGATTTTACACATTAGCGATTAACTTTGATGTATGATTCAGAGAATACAAACGCTTTATTTATTGATGGTATTTATTTTGGTGGCTTTATTGGCTATTCAAAATCCGATTTACGCAGAGTTCTCCATCAAGAATCATAACAATACCATTACATACATGTATTTAAAGTACTTGTCGCAAGTAAATACGGGTATGGATCTAATTCAGCCCTTGATTAGCTATAAATATATCAATTTGATTTGTTTGATGTTGGTGGGAGGTAGTTCATTTTACGCCATATTCTTGTATAAGAACCGCACTAAGCAAATGAAAGTAGTAATTGTTTCTTTGATTGCAGCCATTATTACATTGAGTATGCTTGTAGTGGATTATTACATTACCAAAAGCAGTTTAAGTGTAGGTGTAATCGGTGCAACGTTGAATCCCCATGCTTTGTGGATGGTGATGGCCTTTTTATTGAACTTATTTGCATTAAAAGGAATTCGCGAGGATCACGAAAAGGTATCTAGCCGAGATAGTATACGTTAATTTACACGCTAAAGCGTTTTAACTAATGTTTGAAGGTTAATTAGTTTAAATAGTAGAATACTCAATAATGAATGCATTTTTATTAGCGTCTGAGTTGTTATTTAGCGTCAATAATTGAAATAGTTCGAGTAATACTATAATTACTCGCCGTAGTATTCTACAAAGTTATTTTGAGTTTCCCAAAGGGTAATTTTGTGTAATTGAACGCCATCGGGAAGGTGAGAAGCTATGCGCTTCCAAATTTCAACAGAAATGTTTTCAATGGAAGGCATTTTACCTTTCAACCATTCTACATCCAAGTTTAAATTTTGGTGGTCTAAATGTTCGATAACTTCTTGTTGGATAATTACTTTCAGTTTTTTTAAGTCCATTACCAAACCCGTATGTGGATTGGGTTCTCCTTTTACACATACGTAAAGATCGAAATTATGTCCATGAAAATGAGGGTTCGCGCACTTGCCAAACAAATCAAAGTTTTCGGACTCCGACAAACGGTTGTCCCACAATTGATGAGCTGCATTGAAGTGTTCTTTGCGAGTTAGATATAAAATGGCCATAATTCAACTACAAAATAACGAAATACCTTTGGTAAAATGATACTAAGCGTACCAATTTTTCAAGGTTTCTACAGTTTTTTGAATGTCTTCAAGTGTGTTGTATTTACCGAAGCTAAAACGCACGGTTGTGCGATTGGAATTGGGTTTAATGGTATTGATAACATGACTTCCTCCAACTGCACCACTTGAACATGCGCTACCTCCGCTAGCGGAAATTCCAGCTATATCCAAATTGAAAAGCAACATGTTTCCTGCGTTATTTGGAGGGAAAGAAGTACTTAATACGGTATACAAACACTCACCATTGTAATCACCATTAAATTCGATTCCCGGGATTTCTTGTTCGAGTAAACGAATCATTTCTGATTTAAGTTGGGTAATATGCGTTTTCTTTTTATCGATATCGCGGTAGGAGATTTCCAGGGCTTTTGTTAAACCAACGATTCCATAAACATTCTCTGTACCACCACGCATTTCTCTTTCCTGCGCACCTCCGGTAATTAAGGGTTTGATTCTTACACGTTTGTTAATGTATAGGAAACCAACACCTTTGGGTCCATTGAATTTATGGGCTGCAGCACACAAGAAATCAATGTTTGACTCTTCAAGGTTGAACGGGAAATGTCCCATAGTTTGAACGGTATCGCAATGGAAGTATCCATTTGCATTTCTTACCAAAGTACCTACCGCATTTACGTCTAATAAATTTCCAATTTCATTGTTGGCATGCATTAAACTAACTAAAGCTCCAGGGAATTGATTTAATAATTCACCCAAATGTTTTAGATCCACATGTCCATTGGGAAGGATGTTTACCAAATGCAACTCAACTTTACCCGATTCATGCAATTCTTCAGCGGTATGCAATACAGCATGATGTTCAATAGGCGAGGTAATTAGATGCTTGATTCCTAAACTCTCTATTGAACAGCGGAGGGCTATATTATCAGCTTCAGTACCGCCCGATGTAAAGAATAATTCAGAAGGTTTGCAATGCAATAAGCTAGCAATTTTACTTCTGCATTCTTCAATGGTTGATTTTACTTTGCGTCCATGTGCATGTGAAGAACTTGGATTGCCAAAATGTTCTGACATGACAGGCAACATGGCTTCAATAACTTCTGAATCCAGCGGGGTAGTAGCTGCGTTATCGAGGTAGATTCTATGGTTGTTTTCTAGCATTAAATTTGGTTGTTACGGGTAAGGTAGCCCAAGAATTTGTAACATAATTTCGCCATGGTGAATTCAGTGATTTGATCGATTTCGCGAGGAGCAATTTCCACGATATCAAATCCAACTACCTTTTTACGTTCACAAAGGCGCTTTAATAATTTGGTTCCTTGTTGCCAAGATAATCCGCCGGGTTCCGCAGTTCCTACTGCAGGAACAATTGAAGGGTCAAACCCATCCGCGTCAATAGATACATAAACCACATCTCCCAATTTATCGATGCAATCATCGATCCATTGGTCTTGACTGTCAAGCATGTGGGCATACCATGTATGGATATTGTCAGCAGATTTAATTAATTGAGATTCCTCAATGCATTGAGCACGAATTCCTACTTGTACAAGATTTAAGCCCATATCATGGATTCTGGCCATCACACTGGCGTGCGAGTAGGGATTGTCGTGATAGGCTTGACGCAAATCAGAATGTGCATCAATTTGAAGGATTGAAAGATTGGGATATTTTTCTTTGAAAGCACGAGCAAAACCATTGGTAACGGTATGTTCAGCACCCAAAGAAACCACGAATTTATTCAGATCAAGTAATTTTTTGGTTTCCTGGTGGATGAGTTGCATAGCATCTTCATCGACTTTTCCATCAAAATTCATCTCCTCCATAGTAGCAATACCAATGGATTTGTATGTTTCTTGATCCAGCTCTTCGTCGTAGAACTCCACATAATGTGAAGCTTCAACAATGGCTTTTGGGCCGAATTTTGAACCTTCTAAATAACTGGAAGTGTATTCATAAGGAACCTGTTGTATAACGACTTTAGCGTTATTCAATTGAGTTAAATGTTCTTCTGGCAACGCCAAAAAACCTTGGTCAGCAGCAAGTACTTTCATATTTTATTTTACTCTTTCAACGTATTGGCCTGTGCGTGTATCGATACGGATTTTTTCTCCGGTATCTACAAACAATGGTACGTTAACCGTAGCACCGGTTTCAACGGTTGCTGGTTTAAGAGTATTGGTAGCAGTATCACCTTTTACACCTGGCTCAGTGTAGGTTACTTCCAAAACGGTGTGGTGAGGAGCTTCTGCTGAAATAGGAGTTTCGCTTTCAAATGCAACAATAACGGTATCGCCCTCTTTCATAAAACGCGCGCCATCTCCAAACAAGAATTTTTGAATTGGAACTTGGTCGTAGGTTTCGTTATTCATGCAAACATATGCATCTCCTTCTTCGTATAAATATTGTAGTTCGTGAGTTTCTACACGCACAATTTCTACTGTTTCACCACTTCTAAAGCGGTTTTCAGCAGATTTGCCGTCTTTTACACGGCGCATTTTTGCTTGGTAAAATGCTCTCAAGTTTCCGGGAGTTCTGTGTTGCCATTCGGTAATTAAGCACAGTTCGCCGTTGAATCGGATAAAATTTCCTACTGAAACGTCTTGTGTAGTTGCCATATTACAGCAAAAATACTAAAAATGACTGAAATGCCTATATTCCGGGATTCAATTTCACTTTCAATAATCCAATTTCAAACCGTATTTGCGCATGGCTTTATTTATGGCGTACTGGCGTTTGCGAGAAATAGGATGTTTGATGCCGCAAGTTCTCGGACAAGGAAGCATGGATATGATATTGATGGATTCTTGTCGAGTTAAGTCTTTTCCTGATTTTGAATAATAATAATGCGCGGCTTCGTCTACCCCAAAAGCGCCTCTTCCCATTTCAATGACATTCAAATACACCTCTAAAATTCGTTTTTTACCCCAAATCAGTTCAATCCATATGGTGTAATACGTTTCTAAGCCTTTCCTCAGCCAGCTTCTTCCTTCCCAACAAAAAACATTTTTTGCGGTTTGTTGGCTTATGGTACTGGCACCTCGAACGCTTCCACCTTTCATGTTGTGGTTGATCGCTTGTTGAATGGCTTTGAAGTCAAATCCATGATGTTCAAAAAATCGTTGATCCTCACCGGCTAGTGCGGCCAATTCGAAGGAATTCGGGATTTCTTCTATATCAATCCATTCGCCTTCGTATTGGCGAAGTTCACTTTGTGAGGATTGAATCCAAGTAAAGGAAGGATTTACCCATTTATAGAAAAATACGGGTAATAGTGAAATACCAAAAATAATCAGGAAATATTTGAGCAGTTTGAATGGGTTTAACATGGACCAAATTTTATGCAAAATTAGGTTGAAATCCAGATAAAATTATCTTTCGGGTTGGTAAGGATGGGTTTCATTTTAAAACGAATGGGTTTCATTCATTCAAATTGAATGACAGACAAAATAATTAAAATCCATTCACCCCATTCACTGTGGTGTATTTAAGCACCAAGTTTTTGTTGGGATAAATGCGTTTAAACGCACTTTGTACCATCAAAGTAGCTTCGTGAAATCCACAAAGGATTAACTTTAACTTACCCTTATATGTGTTTATGTCGCCAATTGCAAAAATACCTGGAATGTTGGTGCTGTAATCTTCCGTATTTACCTCAATGGCATTTTTGTCGATATTCAATCCCCAGTCAGCAATAGGTCCTAACTTTGGAGATAATCCGAACAAGGGCAAGAAATAATCGGCTTCAATCCATTGGATTTCGGATTTGTCTTTGGTTTTAGCCCCCACATGAGTTAAATGATCTGCGCTCCCTTTTAACTCAGTTATTTCTGTGTAGGTTAATAGATTCAAGCCGTCAGAGGCACTAAAGTCCATCACTTTTTGAACAGAGTCCAAATGCCCTCTGAATTCACCGCTTCTATGAACCAATGTCACGGATGCCGCGATGTCTTTCAAGAAAATAGTCCAATCCAATGCACTATCCCCACCACCAGCAATGACAATGTTTTTATTTCTATATTTTTCGGGATCTTTAACCATGTAGTCAATTCCCTTTTTTTCAAATTCTGAAAGATTGGAAATAGGGGGTTTTCGAGGTTCGAATACTCCCAGTCCTCCAGCAATGGCGATATTAGGAGCTTTGTGTTGTAACCCTGATTCTGTGGTTACTACAAAATTCAAATCATCCACTTTTTCAATAGAAATAGCCTTTTCCCCCATTGTAAAACCGGGTTTAAATGGCTCAATTTGTTTCATTAAATTGTCAATTAAATCGCCCGCAAGTACTTCTGGATAACCGGGAATATCATAAATGGGTTTTTTAGGATAAAGCTCCGTAAGCTGTCCACCGGGTTGGGGTAAAACATCAATTAAGTGACAACGAAGTTTTAAAAGTCCCGCTTCGAAAACAGTAAATAAGCCAACAGGGCCAGCACCAATGATGATGATATCGGTTTCTATCATGACGGTGCAAAATTACAATGAATCCAACAGATTGAAAATGACAATTGTCACTCAATGCGAATAATTCCTTTTTCTGTTAATTTATACACGCGGTCGCCACAATCAAAGCTCTCGCCGATTTTGAGTTTTTTAATATCGCGAATTTCGTCGTCAGTTTGAATGATGGTACCACCTGTTGTTTTCACCAAAGTAAGGTAATCATTGGGGATATCGCCATTAACATTGCCACAAAGCACCACCGAAACAGGCTTTTTTACAAATTTCAGCAACATCATATCTTTTATTGGAGCCTTGGCATCAGCAATCATCAGCACGGAATCGGTATCTGGCCATTTTTGCAGTGAAGTCAAAATGGCTTCAATGTTGTTTTCAGGAATATCGCCCCCATCTCCATTTTGCATGGCGGTAACCAAGGTGTTGTAAATGGAATCAAATTCATTGTATTTACAGGTGTAAATTCCACCCGAAGCACCGATGCGTTTCAGCATGTGAGGCGCACCATTTCCATCGTTGAAAAATGAAAAATGTCCGTTTTTTCGCAGATCTTCATTGAATTTTATATAGGCCAAAACTTGAGCAGAGTAGGGTGCCATACTAGCCGTTACATCGGTAACAACTACCCATTTACCAGTCATTTTTTTGGCCAGTAATGCGTCGAATTCATTGGTATTGGCTAGAATTCCTCCATTGAATACCCCAACGCGTTTTTTATATCCTTTGATTTTTTTTCGGGGGATGGAATCGATTACCGTGGTCATTTCGGGTTCACGAAACCATATTCCGGGACGGTTGTATCGAATTCCTCGAGCCGCTTTTCTTTCGTTTCGGGGGATGTATAAACCTGTTTCAACTCTACGTTTTCTTTTTCGATAAAGGACTTTCTCAGGTACATCAATAATGGAATCGTGGAAATTCAACAGAATTCTGTTAATTAACCATTTTTCTGCCGACAATTTTTCTTCTGATGGAGGTTCCCTCAAGAAGATCACAAAACCATGGTACATTTTGCGCGCTTCCGCCTCTGTTTTAGCTTTTCTCTGTTCCAAAACACGCCATTCCACTTGTTTCATATCAAATACTTCAGGAAATAAGGCCTGTAGGTTTTCGAAACGCTTTCGGTTTAGCATGGGTTGGTTGAACGTATCAATTTGACGGTATTTCGTGTAAACCAAATGTACGGTTATAACTTCCTTCCCCTCAGGAATAATTACCTTTTTAGGCGGTTTTACAAACTTGGAACTCGAAAATTCCATGGGAAGAAAAATAACATTTTCTTCATTGTTTGTAGGATGTTCCACAATGGAAATGGGACGAATTTTCATTAACTGATCAACCGTTTGTTGAGCTGAACTCAAGTTGCACAAGACCAATGCCAGTGTCCAAAGTACAAGTTTGAGTTGAAGTCTCATGGTTGAAAAGCTATTTCTAAAGGGTGAAGTTAGTAAAAATTTAAAAGGATTAATAAATTTTCAAATTAAATAATTGAAAACAAGTCGTTTACGCCAATGCTGCGTTCCACTTTAAATCCTTCGGCATAAGTAGCACCGATTGGCCTGCCAAATTCGCGTGCCCTGGCTTCGATAAAATGGAAAAAATCTTCGGTACTGATGGGAGTGATGGGCTCTTTGCTATCAGGACTGAAGAATTGACTGGAAAACGCCTTGATGCTCTCAACTTTAGTTTGAAATTCTTCTGTTATATCAACGATAATATCTGGATTTAAATTTCGATCCTGAATATAATGATACACATTTTTGGGACGATGTGCCGTTTGTTCAATCCCATCCCAAGTCGTATTAATTTTCGGCAAACCCGCTAAAAAGCATGCACGCGAAGCCAATTCGGATGCTCGTCCATGATCGGGATGTCGATCTGAGGTCGCATTAGCCAAAACCAAGTCGGGTTGGGTAAATCGAATGACTTCAATGATTTTTACGAGTGATTCTTGGTTGATTTCAAAAAAACCATCCCCAAGGTTCAAATTGTGCCTAAAGTGCACACCCAAAATTTGAGAACTTTTGCGCGCTTCTTCGTATCTCAATTGTCTGTTTCCTCGTGTGCCCAGTTCTCCTTCGGTTAAATCCAAGATTCCCACTTTGTATCCCAATTTAATGTGTTTGAGGATGGTGCCTGAGCAGGCCAACTCTGCGTCGTCGGGATGTGCAGCAATCGCGAGAATATCGAGTTTGTGTGGGTTAGGATTCATGAATTTGCTTTAAAATATTGGTGTTATTTATTTGATCTTTAATTCGGTTCTATCGGATTATATTGAAGTTTTGTCGGTTTCTATTGGAATTCTATCGGATTGTATTCAAATGATTTAGACGCTCAAATACAAAAAATCATATTTCCTTAATTTAGTAATGAAAGCTTGCAGGTGGTTGAGCTATAACATTTTCAAGGGTATGTCCAACAGCTTTTAATGTGTTTTTATCAATGTTGCTGATGTTGTCTTGGTGTGTATGCCATTCAGGGGTAAATCCACCTTCTGAAGTGTAGTGAATAATATCGATGGTCGGGATTTTGGTCGCTTTGTAAACGTAAACGTGATCGTCAATAACGGGATGGGTATTGACTGTTTTGAAATAGTTGCCGTATCCCAACTCTTGAGCTGCAGTCCATACGTGCTGTAAAACGGTATTTCCCCACTCATTTGAATTAGCTTCCCATAAAAACTCGGCATTTTTACCTCCAACCATGTCGAGTAGAACGCCAAATCGCGCTGAATATCCAGGCGTATGAAGGTTTTTACCCCAATATTGACTTCCTAGGCAAAAGGAATTTTCGTGATCAGAATTCCCCCAATCCTCAGCATCAAAAAAGATGATATCTACACCCACATCATTGGGTAGTTTTTGAAGTTTGCTGTTTCGGGCAAGTTCTAACAAAACCGCCACGCCACTTGCTCCGTCATTGGCTCCTTCAATGGGTTTGGTTTGATCGTCGGTGTCTTGATCTGCGAATGGGCGACTGTCCCAGTGTGCCATCAATAACATTCTTTTTTTCGCTTGCGGATGGATGCTCCCTATTATGTTGTAAACGGGGATTTTTTTGCCATCGAATGTGGTGGCTGATCCATTTTGAATGAATGCAGTGTCAACGTAAGAGCCCAGTTTTGAAACCAACCATTCTGAACATTTCTTGTGTTCAGGTGTGCCCGGAATTCTGAATCCAAATGACAACTGTTTTTCAATGAATGAATAACTCGAATCGGCATTAAACAGTTGAGTAGGTTTATTAATGAGTTTTGCTGTTGCGGTGGATTCTGCATCACCGCCTTCGTTGCTGGATGTATTGCACGAAGCCAACCATAATCCGCTGGAAAATAATCCGGCAAATAACAAGTGGGTTAAAAATTTAGGATAATTAGCCATTTGAAAGTAAGTGCAAAATTAATTGATTCGCATGGTAAAATAGATATTTAGCGTTGCAGTAAAGACAATTCCATCAAGATTTCCGATAAAGGCGTATTTTTTTGGTTAAATTCGCTGATCAGCATGAAAGAAGTTATAAAAAGCATGACCGGTTTTGGTCGAGCGGCGTTTGAAAATGAGTGGTTAAAAGTACAATGTGAAATCAAAGCGTTAAACGGTCGTTATTTTGAGGCCGATATTCGATTGCCCCGTTTTTTGAATGAGTTGGATCCTGTTTTACGTAGAACGTTAAGCGAACGATTGGAGCGAGGAACTATTACCTGTAGTTACAGCATAAAATTATTGGATCCTCAGAGTTCTCATCAAGAATTACAAGTAAATCAAGCGTTGGCAAAAAAGTCGTTAGAAACATTGACTTCCTTGAGTGATTTTTTAGGAGTGGAGTTCAAAGATCCATTTCGCGAAGTATTAAAAGTACCTGAGGTTATAACCACCGCGGAGCGGGAAATATCCCCCGAAATAAAAGAGAAAATCATTGAAGTAACATTGCAAGCTGCTGATCAGTTAAATGAATTTAGAGCTGTTGAAGGAAAAGCAACGGGTGAAAAATTACGCAGTTTGATCAATGAAATCTCGGTGGAATTGATGGCCATTGAACAACATGAAGGAAATCGTAGAGAGTCACTGAAAGAACGCGTTTACAGTAATGTTTTGGAGCATGTTGCAGAAAATTTAGTCGATGCTAATCGCTTGGAACAGGAGTTGTTGATTTATCTGGATAAGTGGGATATTGCAGAAGAAAAGCAGCGATTGGGACAGCATTTGACCTACTTCATTGAAACCTTGGACAAAGAGCCCAAAGGTCGAAAATTGAATTTTATTGCTCAGGAAATGGGTCGCGAAATGAACACATTGGGGGTGAAAAGTAATTTCTTCCCGATGCAACAATGTGCGGTTCAGATGAAAGAAAAATTGGAGCAAATAAAAGAACAGGTAATGAATATCGTTTAATAAGTTCGAGATTTATCCAATTACTTTTATTATCTTGAACTATTATTTTTAATCACTTAAAAGTTTAAACAACATACATGCAACATGCACAAATAGTTTCAAAAGCATCGGTCTTTGCTCTGACTTTGGGGATGCTTTTGATGAGTGGAAATGCGTTTTCGCAAGAAATTCAAATGAATCTTTCAACGCCGCCACCGCATTTGAATCAACTCAAAGAAGATCGAAAAATAAAATTTATTGAACGAATTGATACCCCGGGAACAGGGTTTATCAAGACTTTGGGAATTATTGATCGTATTTTAAAACAGGATACTTTGGAGTTGCCTGCTGTAATTTGGTCGGATTTAACCTTGCCTCAGTCGTATTTTTTACATGAGGCACTCCGAATCGATGTAGACGATTCCATTGAATGGAAAAAGTTGAAATACTATGGATTTAAAGTTTCAAATCCGAATGGCGCGAATTTTGATCCATCTGGAGATGAGAGTTTTGATAGTTATGGAGATTATTATGTGTCGTTGTTTGACAGCATCGAAAAATGGAAGAGATCAAAAACCGATGTTGAACAAAATCGCTTGAATCAAATTACGATTTTGTCAGAAAGGAATGACGCGCCTAGCTATATCAACGAATACGGAAGTGCGGATTTTAATATGTGGCAAACGTTAGGTATGTGGTTGCATTATTTCGAGAAAAATGGTTATCACAAACCCTCAAAGAGTTTGACGGCTGCAAGTTTAACAGAAGCTCAAATACACTATGAAAGTCTAAGAGCCTACTGGATTTCTAGTTTGTTTGAAGATTCAACGAGCTTTTATGCGGAAAGTAATGGTTCAACTACGTATGATGTAGATGCTTCTTTTGATCCTATTTCGGCATTTTACAAATTTGTTTTGTTGAACCCATTTAATATTGATTTGAATTGGCGTAATAAAAAAGCGATAGATTGGAATCAATATCGCATCGTTCAAATGTTTGAATACAGTTGCAAAATGGCTTCCTGGTCTTCAAAATTTGCGGAAATAGGTTTGAAAATTGAAAATGAGCTATTGGAAAGTGTTGCTTATAAGCGATTGATCAAACAATCAGAAAATGAAAAAACGTTCAGCAACTTGGAATTGTCTAAGAGGTGGATCGCATTAAAAAGTAATAATGAATTACCGGCCACAGTTTACATTGTATTGAGAACTTTGGATTATGAAAAGTATGACGTCCCCAGTGAAATTCCTTATGGAATGTTGGTGAATAAATACTTTTCGGAGGTGCCTTTTGCCGTGTGGGCCGTAAATTCAAAGACTGAGAAAATGGAGGAGATTAAAACGGGTGCGGGATTGCTTTGGTCAGATTTTGATGTGTTTGATAACAAAAAAAACATTGCAATTAGAGATCGTTATTCTTTGGAAAATACTGATACTTCGGCAGTGGCAGTATTTGTTGATACCACCGAACCGGTAGCTTCAATCGGGGGCGTATCTCCTGTAGTTGATCCTGATTATGAAGTTTCAACAAAGAGAAGAGATGAAACAATCAACCAAACTCAATGGGGAATAGGAGTTTCTTATTTGCAAATTTTTAAAAGTCAAAGTGCATTGAATACAGGGTTGAACAAAACGCTCAATTCCTATGGTGTGGGTGCTGTTAATCAACTTAATTCCGCTGGATTTGAGCTCTGGATGACACCTGGTTATTCGACTACAGGGTTCTCGTATTGTGTGAATAATGGTTTGGTTTCAGGTATGAGTGAAGAGTTAAAAACACCAGCGCAATACACTTCACGATATATTGGTTTGTCTAGTGGAGCTGCGTATAAAAGAAGGTTTTTTGAGTTAGGTTCAGGAGGTACATACGGACATATTACTCAACGAATTGTTTTGCCACAAAGTGCCACTGGACAATATATTTTCAATGCAAAACGCACTGATGTCATTGAACACAAATCCTTTGTTTACGGAATTTATATTGAGTCAAAGTTGAAATTGAAATATTTGTATATCAAGGCACACGGGGGCTATCAATTTGACTTCGCAAACAGCCGTTGGCAGTATCGCGATCAATTTATCAATTCTTCAGACCGATTGTCAATAAGTAGCTTTTACGCTTCTCTATCGGCGGGTATTTTAATTAACCAAAAGTAACACTCCCAAGTAATTACAATTATGAAATTTCAAAATCAATTTTATACAGTTCAACGTTTCTTATCGCTTACCTTTTTGAGCTTTTGGGGGATGGTTTCTCCTGCTAATGCACAAGTACTTCCTAAAGCGAAAGTATTCAATTTAAGTTCGGAAGAATATGCAAGTAACGAAGCCTTGAAATCTATTTTCCCTGTTGCCCAAAATGCAAGATTGGTGTTTACCGGTGAAAATCACTATCAAGTGGCATTTAACTCGTTAATGGAATATACCATGATGAGAGCATTGTATGAAAATGCAGGTTATCGAAATTATATTATCGAAATGAGTCCAAGTCGTGCTCATTACATGCAGCGTTTTATTTGCGATAATGATTCTCAAGCGTTGCGTTATCTACAAAGTGTGTCATCGCCTCGCTACATGAAGATTTTTTATTTACTGCATGATTGGAATCAGAAGTTAAAACCGGAAGATCGAATTAAGATTTATGGTGTAGATGTTGAAAGATTCGACGATTTATCGGCTGATCGTATGTTGGAATTCTTTAAGAGAATAAATAAAAACGGTTCAAAGGAAATTCCCCTAGAAATCTTGAATGATGTATTTGCTTTTAGTCAATATGTACAAAATCAATTTGATAATAGATGGGATAACTGGCAATCCGAGAGTTCGAATTCGGGAAGTAGAAAAACTTTTTCTGCCGGTAGAAAATCTATTTCCATTGGAAATAAACAAATGCGTTCGAATGAGGTGTATGATACCACTATAGCTGCAGCTCCGGTAGAAATGTACGCTGCAGAGGAATCAAATGCTTTGTTATTGAATTTTATCAAAAGTGTTAAATCCAAAAAAAGTGTTTATTCAGATTGGTTAGGCGCTGATTTTGCTGAGTTTATGGAATTGTTCAGAGATATCGATGATTGTAATACCTGGAATCAATTAGACAATTCTGCCATGCAGCATGCTTGGCGCGAAGAAAATATATTCCGCAATTTGGCTAATCTGTTGAATAAATATCCCCAAGAAAAATTCTTTGGTCAATTCGGTAGATGCCATATTGTTTATTCACGTTCCGATAAAGACTGCGGATGGTATGACTATCATTCCGTAGTTAATCGATTAAACGAGCGCTATTTTAAAGATAATTCCAACGCTATAGTTTCGATCGGTATATTTTATTCAAGTAAGGATGAGGAAATTTCCACCGATAAAATGTATGAATACGAAGCATTGAATAAAGAGGTCGCAGCCTTGAAAAAAGTGGTAAGTGAAAAAGTGTTGGTTTATGATTTGAATGATTCTGAAAGTCAGTTGAAATTGTTAAAAACCAAATTCCGATTTGTTATTGTTAATCATTCTAAGGACAGTGATTTAGAAGATATTAAGGAAGAATTTGAAGAGCCAACCTACAAAAAAAGAAGCAATCGCTGGGAATTTGTTTTAATGCCTATAGGATTGGAATATACCCAAATGGATTATGGTCAATTAAATGCCCATTTTCTTTCGGCGGGAAAAGTGATTTCTAGCCCAAGTAATTTAAGAATTCAACATGAAATGGGGTTCCAAAACCGAAACTTTATTTATACTGTATTTGGTAGTTATACGCCCAATACCTATCGAATTCAAGAAAATTATGGAGGCATGATTTTAGACGATTCTACGGGAAGCGTTTATCATAAAGCATTTAATTTCGGTGGTTTTGTGGGATATCGAATTGTTACGGATCTGTGGGATTTTCAATTAGGAGCAGAATTGGCATACAATGAGCAAAAATTGCAATTTGATCCGAAATCCAATGACTTTTTCGATCCGAAATTTGAGCAACGTGCTGTAGTTCAGAATTCTACTTGGACGGCTGGAGGTCGTTTGCAAGTGAATTATCACGTGAATAAACGTACCAATTTGGGTTTAAGAATTAGGACCTCATCCAACCTCATGAACGGTGTATATTACTATGATCAATCTCAAATTATGTACTCCGATTTAGGTAAAAATGTAGGATTGAACGGATGGGGCGCTTCATTGAATTTGAATTTCCGTATTCGATAGAAAATTGGAAGGAGTTCAATTAGTTGAATTAATAAGTCGTTCAAATAGTTTAATACGGATATTTCTTCACTTAGTCAATGATTCAACTCGATACCGAAATAAATAAATAACTTTGCAGTATGTTTAGGGAAATTCCTAATTTATTAACGCTTGGAAATCTTGCATGTGGTTTGTTGGGAATCAATGCTTTGATGGATTACAATCCATACATGAGATCTGAAACATTCATTTTTGCATTTATCTTAATGGGTATCGCAGGAGTTTTAGACTTTTTTGATGGATTTACTGCCCGTTTACTTAAAGTGGACGGTGAAATGGGCAAACAGCTTGATAGTTTAGCCGATCTAGTAACGTTTGGAGTTTTACCCGGTTTGATTTGGAAGAAATTCATGGACATGACAGGTGCTTGTCCTCCAACAGGATTTTGTATTAATCAATATGTGTGGTTGCTGATTCCGTTGGCGGCGGCGTATCGTTTGGCGAAATTCAATATTTCTACCGATCAGAAAGTCAATTTTAAAGGAATTCCTACTCCCATATCAGGATTGGCATTGGCTTCTTGGGTTTTATTGTTTGATGGATTGAATTATGCAGAAACTCAAGCGATGCCAGGCTGGAATATGGATAAAATCATGACACATTTTTATGTTATGTTGTACATGCCTTTATTGGCATCCTACTTAATGGTGTCTGATTTGGATATGCTTTCTTTCAAGTTCAATAAAGCAGATCAATTAAATCCGTATAGAATTGTTTTATTGGTAGGACTTTTGGTTCTATTTGTATTGAATTATCGCATTGCACTTCCTGTTTTTTATATTATTTATATTGTGATTTCACAAATAGCATTTTCATTGGTTAATAAGAATAGTAATGAGTAAAGTTGGAATTATCATGGGGTCAGATAGCGACCTTCCTGTTATGAAAGATGCAGCAGAAATTTTAGCTGTATTCGGTATTGAAACCGAAGTGACTGTGGTTTCAGCGCATAGAACACCAAATCGAATGTACGACTATGCTCATAATGCACCCGAAAATGGAATTTCAGTAATTATTGCTGGTGCTGGTGGTGCTGCTCATTTGCCTGGAATGGTAGCTGCCTTAACGCATTTGCCGGTAATAGGTGTTCCAGTAAAATCAAGCAATATGAGTGGAATTGATAGCTTATATAGCATTGTTCAAATGCCTCCCGGTGTGCCTGTTGCTACGGTAGCTATCAATGGGGCGAAAAACGCAGGAATTTTAGCCGCTCAAATTTTGGGTGTTGCAAATTCTGAAATTGCTCAAAAAGTGATTGATTATAAGCGTGAGATGGAATCCGAAGTTTTGGGAAAAGCTGAACGCTTGGAGCAAATTGGACATGCCAAATACTTAGGAATAGATTAAATCTCCATTTTAAATTTTGTCTTTTGGGGATAGTTGATTTAAACTGATCCATCAATCAAACCGCAAACTATTATTTTAATTATTCAATAAATTAGATTCTTGATATGATCATTGTTGGCAACGCATTGCTCTCAGAAGATATACTCGAAAAAAACTTCGTTTGTCAATTAGATAAATGTAAAGGAGCATGCTGTGTTCAAGGTGATGCCGGTGCTCCATTATTGCATGAAGAGCTACAAATTATAGATGATGTTCTTGAACAGGTGAAGCCATTCATGCGAAAATCTGCCTTGGATTTAATTGATCAAACCTCTTTTTTTGCTCGCGATCCACGCGATGGAGAATTGGTAACACAATGTGAAGACTCTGGTGAATGTGTTTTTGTAAATTACGATGATAAGGGCACCGCAAAGTGTGCAATAGAACAAGCCAACAGCGAAGGGTTAATTGATTTTAAAAAGCCCATAAGTTGTCATTTGTATCCCATACGTGCCAAAAAATATGGAACACATGTGGCATTGAATTATCATAAATGGGAAATTTGTTCCGATGCGTGCAAAGCGGGCGATGAGTTAAAAGTTCCTGTTTATCAATTTTTGAAAGCACCTCTTATTCGTAAAATGGGAGAAGAATGGTTCAAAGAATTGGAACAAGTTGCTCAGGATTGGGAAAACTCAAAAGAGTAATTAAAATGGGTCGAATACAACGCAGCAAACGGGAAATCAACTCACCAGACTGGAATTCAACTCACCAAGCAGGATAGTAATCCCAAAAACATGGAAAGTTTCAGCCAATGTGAAACACGACGATAATCTTTCTTTGTGGAAGCTTTAATTATCTTATAAATGATAAATCCTACCATTGGGAATATAATAAGCCCAAGGAAAGTCCAGAAAATGGCTTGTTGTGAGAATATGCCTACCATAAGTAATGTGGCTAACGTTAGAATCAAAAAAGCAATGGCTAATATTTTTGATTTCTTTTCACCACTTTGAATAGCAAATGTTTCAAATTCTTGAGCTTTATCGCCTTCCATATCTTCGACATCCTTGATGATTTCGCGAGCAAAAGTTACGAAAAATGCAATGGTTGCATATTCGGCAAAATAGGCTTTACTCACTTGGTAAACTCCTCTTGAAGCAATATACACCACCATCCCTGCAATCAAAGAAACCAATAGGTTTCCCATGATGTATTCTCCTTTAAAATCACTGCTGTAAAAGTAGAGCAACACGGCAATAACGACGCACAGAATTCCCATCCCCAAACCCGTAAAAAATCCTAAAATTAATCCTACTAATGTTAAAGCAACATAGTAAATACGAGCGGTTTTTAGGGAAATATGACGGGCAATTACGCGTTTATGTGGACGGTTAATGGTGTCAGTTTCAATATCGAAAACATCATTGATGACATATCCCCCGGCGGCAACAAAAATACATGCGAGGGTAGAGGTGAGGGCTTCCGGAAATCGGATGTTGGTCCAATCATACCAAGCTAAACCGTGATGAATTCGCGAAGATGACAAGTAAAACAGCACCTGTGTAAAGGCTGTAAGAAGTAAGTTGACAGGACGAATTATACCGAAATAGTATTTCACCGGCGTGAAGATAAGCAAATATTTGAGGACCGCAGATTGTTTTTAGCGATGTGCAAATTTCATTTTATAATGCGCGTTGGTTCTTCCTTTAGAAATGGATTCCAATCTACGCTTTAACATGGTACGCTTCAAAGGCGGAATACGATCAGTGAATAAAATTCCCTCGATATGGTCGTATTCATGTTGAATAATGCGCGCTGCCATTCCTCCAAATGTTTTTGTGTGTTCTTGGAAGTTTTGATCGAAATAATGAATGGTCAATTCGCCTTTTCTTTTAACATTGGCACGAACATCTGGAATGCTTAAACATCCTTCTTCGAACTCCCATTCCTCGCCAAATTCCTCTAAAATAGTGGCGTTAATAAACACCTCTTTGAATCCTTCGGGTTGAATATCATCGATTTCAGATCCATCTACAATGAATAAACGAATGTCTTTACCAATTTGAGGAGCTGCAAGTCCAATACCATTGGATTCGTACATGGTTTCAAACATATCCTCAATTAATTTTTTGAGTTCAGGATAATTCGCGTCGATTTCTTTTCCTTTTTTGCGTAGAACGGGTTGGCCGTATGCGTAAACTGGCAATATCATGCTATTTTTTGTAGGTAAGTTTGGAGTATAAGGGTTGCAGAAACGGTGTCGAGAACACCTTTTTCTCTTCGTTGGTTTTTCTTCAATCCCATTGTGTGTAACTGTTGTTGAGCATCGTGACTGGAGAAGCGCTCGTCGATGGTATGCACTGGAATCTGAGGATAGTTGGTGTTTAGCCATTCAATAAACTGCTTAACGTATTGAGTGGCATCGGTGTCTTCTCCAGTAAGATTGATGGGCATTCCCACAACGATGCTTTCTAAATTTTCAGTCGAGCAGTATTTTTTCAACCAATCTGGAAAGGTAGTCGCTTGGATCGTTTCCAAAGGCTGTGCGAACATTTTCAATGGATCTGTAACGGCTAAGCCAATGCGTTTTAGACCGAAATCAATTCCTAAAATTCGCGACATATCCGCAAAGATACGTTAATTGGTTGCGATTAAAAAAAAGAGTCGTCCAAGTGGACGACTCCTTCTATGAATTAGGTTTGATTAGATTACATCATGCCGCCCATTCCACCCATGCCGTCCATGCCGTGAGAATGACCTTTTTCTTCTTCTTTGATGTCGCTGATTACACACTCAGTTGTAAGAATCATGCCACCAATTGAAGCTGCGTTTTCTAATGCAACACGAGATACTTTCTTAGGATCGATAACCCCTGCAGAAATCAAGTTTTCGTATTGATCGGTACGAGCATTGTATCCGAAATCGTCTTTGCTTTCCATTACTTTCTGAACCACGATGCTTCCTTCGCCACCAGCATTGGCAACTATTTGGCGCAATGGTTCTTCCAATGCACGACGAACGATAGCAATGCCTGTAGTTTCGTCTTCGTTTTCACCTTTCATTCCATCCAAAGCAGCAATAGCACGGATGAAGCTTACTCCACCACCTGGCACGATTCCTTCTTCAACCGCAGCACGAGTAGCGTGTAATGCGTCGTCAACACGGTCTTTCTTTTCTTTCATTTCAACCTCAGTTGCAGCACCGATATACAACACAGCCACACCGCCAGCTAATTTTGCCAATCGCTCTTGCAATTTTTCGCGATCGTAATCGCTAGTTGTATTTTCAATCTGAACTTTGATTTGGTTGATACGAGCTTCAATTGCTTCTCTAGAACCAGCACCGTTTACAATCGTGGTATTGTCTTTGTCGATAGTGATTTTTTCAGCAGTTCCCAAATCAGCCAAAGTAGCATCGTCTAACTTTCTACCTTGCTCTTCAGATATTACGGTACCGCCAGTTAAGATAGCAATATCTTGCAACATTTCTTTTCTTCTGTCGCCGAAACCTGGAGCTTTAACTGCAGCGATTTTGAGAGAACCACGGATTCTGTTTACTACCAATGTAGCCAACGCTTCACCTTCGATATCTTCAGCAATAATTACCAATGGTTTTCCGGTTTGAACAACTTTTTCCAACACAGGAAGTAAGTCCTTCATAGTGCTGATTTTCTTATCGTAGATCAAGATGAACGCATTGTCTAAATCTGCTTCCATTTTGTCAGTGTTGGTTACGAAATAAGCGCTCAAATAACCGCGATCAAACTGCATACCTTCAACAACATCTACCGTTGTTTCAGTACCTTTAGCTTCTTCAACTGTGATAACACCGTCTTTACCTACTTTTTTCATTGCCTCAGCAATCAAACTACCAATGTTGTGGTCGTTATTTGCAGAAATAGTAGCTACTTGCTCAATTTTGCTGTTGTCATCACCGACTGGGTGAGCCATATCGTTTAATTTTGCCACTGCCGCTTTTACCGCTTTTTCAATACCGCGTTTCAAATCCATTGGATTCGCACCGGCAGCCACGTTTTTCAAACCAGCTGTAACAATGGCTTGAGCCAAAACTGTTGCAGTAGTAGTACCATCACCAGCGATATCCGCGGTTTTGCTAGCTACTTCTTTCAACATTTGAGCGCCCATGTTTTCAACGGGATCTCTCAATTCGATTTCTTTAGCAACACTCACACCGTCTTTGGTGACATGTGGTGCGCCAAATTTCTTATCAATAACAACGTTACGTCCTTTAGGACCCAAAGTTACTTTTACTGCATTAGCTAATGCGTCAACACCTCTTTTCAGACCGTCGCGCGCTGCAATGTTAAAATCAATATTCTTTGCCATAATTTTTTAATAATGTGTAGGTTGAACTTAAATTAGATGATTGCTAAAATATCGGTTTCACGCATAATCAAGTAATCGGTACCTTCAACGCTGATTTCAGTTCCAGCGTATTTTCCGTACAATACGGTATCCCCAACTTTAACGGTCATGGGCTCATCCGCTTTCCCATTTCCTACAGCGATAACTTTGCCCTTCTGCGGCTTTTCTTTCGCAGTGTCAGGAATAATGATACCAGAAGCAGTGGTTTGTTCAGCGGCTACCGGTTCTATCAGAACGCGGTCAGCCAATGGCTTAATGTTAACAGACATATTCTTTGTTTTTTATTTCAAGTTTACATTCCCTTCTCAACGAATTTCGTGCCACACTCTTGTGGGCATGCTGCAACTGAATTTTTTTCCGATTTCGGGGGATGTTAGAGCGGATTTACTTGAATTTTTCTGACAAAATGTAAATGCGCGTGTCAATTTGTCACTTGATAGTGGGTTTCAATCGTCAAGCTTAATTGCCATTTAAGATTGATTTTACGCACGAATCAATGTTAGAAGAATGAAGTTGGATCTGTTCGACAATTTGTTCTTTACTAGGCACAAATGTGTTCGATATTTTGGTTTCTTCTGTAGAAACCCAAAATTGGTTTAATCGTGAAGCTAACTGGCTTTCATTGGATATCTTGAATCCGATGTTCCAATGTTCAAATTGGTCTGCTTCTGGGAATTTGGTTGCATTCGGCCCGTAAAAGGTTATGCATCCCGCTGCAGCTGGTTCAATGATGTTGTGCAATTGACCGCTGAAACCACCACCAATGAATGCTAATCGTGCGAAGCGATATAATCGAGACAATTGTCCAATTTCATCCAAAATCAAGATTTGTGTTTCAGGTTGGAATTTCTCTGAAAAACGACCAATATTATAGGCTGAAAACAGTTGCTGAATTTGTTGAATGTGACCTTCTGAAACATCATGTGGTACAATAACCACTCTGTTGGGCTTATGTGAATTCGCCACGACGTTATTGAACGGGTTGTTTTCCAACAATGTCAATGCTTCTTTGAGCATTTTTTCTTCAGTAGGCCATGAGCTTCCTAAAATTAATATATTTCCTGATTTTAACCACTGAATTAATTCTCCATCACTATGCTTAATAAGGCGTTCGGTTAAATTTAATTGTTGAATTTCAAGTGCTCTATTGAAACGAATATCGCCAGTTAAAACGCATTGATTGATCTTGCTGTCTGATAGTAATTGAATGGTGAGTTCATTTTGACAGAACAGCGTTTTGCATTTGGATATGGTTTTGAACCAAGGTTTCCCCCAAGAAGAAAAAATAAAATGATCTTTTCTTAAAATTAAATTCCAGTAAAAAACCGGAATATGTAATTGATGACAAGCATTAAGGTGATTTAACCAAATTTCATACTTGACAAATATGGCTAATTGAGGATTTAATGTTTCTATAAAAATTCGTGAATGGGAAACGGTATCTGCTCCTAAATATACCTTTTTGCAGTATGCGGGGATGTTCGCGTTTTCGTATCCCGAAGGAGAAAAAAAGCTAATGAGAATAGGCGTTTCGGGTTGTTCTTTGTGAATGGCCTCAATCAATGGCAATGCCATTTCAAATTCACCCAATGATGCTGCATGTACCCAAATTGGACGATCCAATTTCCATGAATTTAACAGATTTAAAGTTTGGGATTGACCCACCCGCATTTTTAATATTTTCCGCGAAAACCATCCCCCGAAAAAAAGAACGGGATGGTAAAGTAAAATAAGGAAATTGTATAAAATGCGAACCATTTTATTCTACATAATAGTCTGGCTCAGGAAGGGTTTCTTGAACGCGAATGGGTATGGTAATGAATAAGTTAGCGCCGTAAGAAAAATCAGTAAATTGTTGAAATCCAGGTGTTTGAGTTGCGAAGTCATAGGCCCGTAAATGTTTGGAGCTGCCCTGCATCAAATTGACGCCTATACCCATTGAAACCAATTCGTTGTTTAAATATTGAATTCGCAATTGCTCTTGCAAGTAGTAACCAGATGATAAGCGGTCGTAGCCTGCAGTGTAATTTCCGTCGATTTGAGGGACTTGATCTTCGTCGAAGACAAATTTGGTATGACTTCTGTAATATCCCAATCCGCCTCCAATTTGAAGGTGCCAATTGGAACCTGATTTGAAAGGGAAACTTTTGAGCGCATGCACACCTGATTGAAATCCGCGCATGTAGGTTCTAACCACTGCTGGATAACCATTTTGATCCAATAATTGGTTGTTGTTGTTAACCATTTGGCCGTATAATCCATTTTCTTGAACTTGAGAACCCAAGTAAATATTGTAATTAGCTCCAACAATGTATTTGTGACGGTGAAAATACTCCAAAGCCAACGGAACGGATGTGAATGCCGGGTATCTGGCTTTCCAGTCTCCTTGGTTGATGTTGTACTGAACAGCACTGTGCAATAAAAACCACTTGGGCGCACTTATTTTTTGGCCATAAACATGAAAAGAGGCAAACGCCATTAAAAACAGACACACTTTACGAGAAAGCAACACCGTCTTTTGCTGGGATATCGCTGTTTTGGATGGGTTTGAGTTGAAAATCAATTTCATGATTGGTGTTTGCAAATTACTTATTTTTTAGAACATCTTGAAGTATTTCCAAGAATTGCTTTGGATTGTCAGCATGAACCCAATGTCCCGCGCCTTCAACTAAGTGATATTTCGCTTGCGGAAAATGAGCTTCAATATATGGCTTGTCTTCTGCTTTTAAATACCCGCTTTTTTCGCCCAAAATAAAATCAACTGGTTTGTCAAATATGTTTTTAAATTGCACGGAATCAATAACTTCAAGGTAGTGATTTTCAATGGCCTCGATATTGATTTTTAATTTATAGCCACCATCTGGAGCGGGTTCTAAGTTTTTAAGAAGAAACTGTCGAACCGACATTTGTGGTGCGAAGGGTTCGAATGCGTTTTCCGCTTCTTTTCGGGATTGAATGGTCGAAAAATCGATGTCTTTAAATGCTTTGAAATACTCCAAGTGACCTGGGAAGTATTTTTTTGGTGCTATATCAGCAACGATGAGTTGTTTTAATTTTTGGGGATGCATGTCAGCGAATAGCATGGCTGTTTTGCCGCCCATGGAGTGTCCCAATAAACTAATTTGCACATGCCCAAGATGGTTCATCAAGTTTTCGATGTCTTGAACCATAGCTTGGTAAGAAGCGTCGGGGTCATGGAATGATTTTCCATGGTTGCGGGCATCGATGGTAACCACCTGATAATCTGAAGCTAAGGCGTTGGCAATAAGGTGCCAATTGTCTAACATACCAAAAATCCCGTGTAGAATGTACACGGGATTTTGATTTGACTCACCATATATTTTGTGATGTACAATATTCATGTTGAGGTAGGTTCTTCTACTTTTTTAAAATAACTTTCTGAAGTTAATTGGATTTTGGCTTCAGAAATTTTGGTTCACACATGCCGTGTTTTGAGCTGGTTTCGTTAAATGCAAACTATTGTTTGCAAATTATTTAAGCCAATACTTCTTCAACAGGAGTGTAAGGTAGGTTGAAAGCTTCGCTTACGCCTTGATAAACTACTTTTCCGTTTACAACGTTCAAGCCCAAACGCAAATCTTGGTTGTCTTTGCACGCTTGCTTCCATCCTTTATTTGCTAATTGGATAGCGTAAGGAAGAGTAGCATTGGTCAAAGCCAAAGTTGAAGTGTAAGGAACAGCACCAGGCATGTTTGCTACACAGTAATGCACAACACCGTCGATTTCATAAACGGGTTCAGCATGTGTAGTTGGTTTTGAAGTTTCAAAACATCCTCCTTGGTCGATTGCAACGTCAACGATTACGGTTCCTTTTCTCATAGTTGGAAGCATGTCGCGAGTGATCAACTTAGGCGCTTTAGCACCTGGGATCAAAACACCACCAATGACTAAATCAGCAGTTTTGATTGCTTCGCGAATGTTGTATTCATTGCTATATTGAGTGTTTACGTTTGGAGGCATGATATCATCCAATTGACGTAAACGATTCAAGTTTACATCCATAATAGTTACGTTAGCACCCAAACCTGCAGCCATTTTAGCCGCTTGAGTTCCAACGATACCACCACCTAATACGATAACGTTTGCTGGTTTAACACCTGGTACGCCTCCAAGAAGTACACCACGTCCACCCATTGGTTTCTCTAGGTATTTAGCACCTTCTTGAATGCTCATTCTGCCTGCAACTTCAGACATTGGAACCAATAATGGCAAGCTGCGATCGCGTTCAACTGTTTCGTATGCTAAGCAAACGGAATTGTTCTTGATCATTGCATGAGTCAAAGGCTCGTAAGATGCAAAGTGGAAATATGTGAACAATAATTGATTTTCTTTGATAAGGCTGTATTCTTGTTCGATGGGTTCTTTTACCTTCACGATCATTTCAGCGATGGCATAAACTTCCTCAATAGTAGGAAGAATATGAGCGCCAGCACTCTTGTATTCATCATCAGAAAACCCGCTACCGTTGCCTGCGGTTGACTGTACATACACGGTGTGTCCGTGTTTAACAAACTCGCTAACACCCGCTGGAGTCACTGCAACGCGGTTTTCATTGTTTTTGATTTCTTTTGGTACCCCGATTATCATGGCTTTTTAAATTACCGCAAAGATAATATTCCTTTGTGAATTCTCACGATAACTTACCGAAATTAGAAGAGGTCTAAAAATGCTGTTATCTTATAGAAATGAAATCAATTAGCGATTTTTTAGTTCGAGTTTTGGTAAAATTTGCTCCGTGAAAATTTGGTCCAAAATGTCTTCTGTAGGTTTGAAATTGGACTTCAAGGATTTCTCTCTAGGATTTTTAATCCAACGGTTAAATGCATCGTAAAAATTTAGATCCAAACGGTCTACAACTATAACACCCATTTCTTTAAGTGACTCAGCATTGCAATATTGTTCGTATTGGCCACTGATGGGAATCACTAAAATATCCTTCTCTAAAAATAGTGCTTCGGCTGGAGTTTCAAATCCAGCGCCACAAATTACACCATCGCAATCAATCAAAGAACGCGTGAAATTATAATTATCAATGGGTTGCCAATGAATATTGGCTTCGTTGTACGCTTTGGTGATTTTTGAATGAAAAATTTCAAATTTTATGTGGTGGATTCCATAAATATATCGACGTATTTCTTCAGGAGAATATTGTGGCAGATAGACGGTAATCCTCTTTGCTTTATTCGAATTACTTCCAGCATTTTGAGCATTCGTTGGGCCTTCAAGGTTTTGTAAAACTGTAGATTCTTCCTTATTCTTATGTGATTCTTGCTGTCTACTAGGTAAAGAATTTATAATTCCCGATCTTTTATCGTTTCTAGCGTATTCCCACAATTGTTTTTTTATTATCGGGGGATATATCCACGTTTCGTAGGACTTGAAATGAAAACCAATATTGTGCTTTGATCTACAATAGTATTTGAGTACCCATTCTGCCAATCGTGATCTATGAATGGGTCGAGGGGTGTTGTTTGAATAAAAACTGGCTTGATGCCCTAAATGAAAAAACGATTTTCTTTTGAAAAAACAGGCCAATGAGCAGATAAATTCAAAATCATTAATAATCAAATCGTATTCCTGCACCGGAAGTTTTAGAGCCTGTTTTATTATTCGGACGGGATTGGAATGCGAAATGATTTTAAAGTAATTCAACTTTCCATTGTTTCGATAAAATAGACTCAATCCATGACTTCTAAATTTTACTGGTAATTCAGGATTTAAACTAGCGTTGCTTCCGCTTAAGAAAAAATCTACGGTTCCGTATTTGCGCAAATAAGGAAAAAGTTCCATTGCTCTGGCAATATGTCCATTTCCTGTTGCCTGAATGGCATAGAGTATTTTTAATGGTTTATGAGTCATTTACATTGCACTTGAAATCCAGAAAGCTACTTTCTCGGTAAGAACATCGGGTATCTTTGGAGTTTTGGGGAATTCAAGGGAAATCGATTTTTCATACTTGTATGTTTCATGCTGATGAATATTCCATTCTCCCTTTTGGTATTCCAAAGCCGTTAAATTCTCAATCCAATCACCGCTATTTAAATAGGTGATCTGTCCTTTTTCTGTAGTAATGGTGCGTTTTTGTGGCTGATGAATGTGCCCACAAATAACATAGTCAAATCCTTTTTCAATGGCTAATTCAGCGGCCGTGTCTTCAAAGTTAGCAATCCATTTGACAGCCTTTTTTACACTGTTTTTTACCTTTTTTGAAAGGCTGAATTTTTCCTTTCCCAATGCGCTCATAATCAAATTGATATTGTGATTTAGCCAAATCAGTAAATCGTATCCTTTTCCACCAAGTTGTGCTATGAATTTAGCACTTCCCTTTGTGGTTGCATCGAAAACGTCTCCATGGAATATCCAGGTTTTTTTGCCATCTAATTCCAAAACGAGTTTGTCGTCGATTGTGAGTTTACCAATCCCTGTTCCAGAGTATTTTCGCAAAGCTTCGTCGTGATTGCCTGTGATGTAATAAACTTGTGTACCCAACTCCATAAGCTTGAATACTTCACGTATCACTTGAATGTGCGCCGGAGGGAAGTATTTTTTTCGAAATTGCCAGATGTCGATAATGTCGCCATTTAACACCAAGATCCGAGGTTGAACACTTTTTAAGTATTTAACAATTTCAAGTGCTTGGCAACCAAAAGTGCCTAAATGTAAGTCGCTAATAACACAAACCTCAAAAGTTCTCCTGCTTGAATTATTCATGATTCGAAGCTAGAGAAGTGCCTTTATTGCAGTGTGATGTAATTGTGAAATTACTAGCGCAAAACGATTGTTAAATTATTAACAAAAATCGTTGAGTCAATCAATCTCAAAAGTGCAACGATTCAGTGGAAATAAATCTTTTAAACAAGTAAATAGAATACTTGAATAATGATACGACTATTTAAACGGCTTTCTAATGGTGTATTGGGGAGTTTTATGGATGTATTTTAAATACAAATTGAAGATGAATAAAGCTACTTTAGACCGAGTGAAAATTACAAAGGAATTGTTTATTGGACTTGCACCAAGAGTACTTTTGATTTCCGTTCCAGTTCTTCCCAAATTAATGAATTTGTATTTATTTTCAATTCCCAATTTTGTGATATCCAATAACATACGTTGATATAATTTGGAGTCAACAGGCGCGGAATTGCTCATGCCCAGTTGCATGGCATAGAGCGTATCTGATCCAGTTATACAACTAATAAATCCCATTAATTCATCGTTTAAGTAATATCCGAATACGCGATAATTTTCACCCAATGCCTTTTTGTAACAATGGATTAACTCGGGTAAGTTTTTGCCAATGGCAATGGTTTTGTCCTGAAGTGTTTGATGCAACAATGCTCCGCAAGGGGCAATCCACTCGTTGCTGGGTTTTGTGCTTAATTCTTCAACTGTGAATGCCTCAGAACTTTGAAGAACTTTATTCGCTCTTACTCTGTATTTCGAGGAAAAGGCCTTTAAGTAGTCATCAAAACCATCCCAAGATGAATCAACTGGAACCACCATAAAGGGTTCTGCGGGAACGGTTACGGAATCGGGGAATTTTTCATCCCCCAAAATATTAGCAACTAAAATTGGACAACTCTTGGTGAGGCCTTCAAACTGCGAAATTCCTTGTCCACTTATGAGCTGGGGAAAGGATAGCCCTGGTGCACAATTGTTTCCGATAATACGGATAATGCCTTTTTGGGAGTAGAGGTTGAGTAATTTAAAGAAGATTCTATAGACGTATTTACCCGTTGGATTGCTTAGTTCCATGATACTTGAAGGGTAGGAGTTTTCTCCGATTCGGATGTTGCCACTATGATTGGGCATGTTTTGACAAATCTTCTCGCAAATTTCGGAGGAAAGGGTTTCTGGATTCACGGCGCGAATATCTCTAAAGATGTTCAAACAATTATATGCGCAAATCGTTTGGTTTGGTTGTTTCGTCGTAATAATTGAGTTGATTTCAAGATTTGCTCGAATCATGAGGATGATGAAATACGCAAATCGTTTGGTTTGGCTATTTCGTCGTTTATTTTAACAAATATTCAAATTCTATTTTGTTTCAATCGATACCCCCTTATTTTTGTAAAATGACCCAAAAAGAATTACATCATATTTTTAAAGGAATACTTGTTTGCGGAATGCTTGCTACTCAACCGGTTTGGGGGCAAAAAGTGGTTAAAGGCTACCCAATTGCTAGTCGTTTAAATTCGTACAAACAGATTAAACTGACCACAGATACCACAGTGCTTTCTGAAGCAGAGAAAAAATGCATCGTGCATTTGATTAATGCAGCAAAACAAGCCGATGAGATTTTTTGGAAACAAACCTACATGGCCAAAGCGGATGCTTTGAAAGGTGTAAAAAATGATACCTTGAGAAGATTCATGGAAATTAATTACGGACCTTGGGATCGTTTAAATAACGACAAACCCTTCATGGTTGGGGTAGGAGAAAAGCCAAAAGGAGCGAACTTTTACCCTGCGGGTTTCGATGCCAATCAAGTGGAAGAAGGGTTGAAATTCAGAGTCCTAAGTCCTTACACATTGATTAAGAACGCGCCCAAGCCGGGTGGAAAAACTCCACCACCTTCACCCAAGCCAGGTGAATTGCCTTTGGAAGTAATGCCTTTGAAAGATGGTAACATGATTTCTGTTCAAGGTTTTGGTGAAGCCTATCGAATTGAAGTAGGTAAAATCATGGACGAAATGGAATTGGCTGCCAAAGCCATTGAATCCGAGGATCCTGCATTTGCAAATTATTTGAGAGTGCGAGCTGGAGCTATCGGATCGAGTGATTATATCATGTCGGATGTTGAATGGTTGAACTTGAATTCACATTTGGATTTGATCATTGGTCCAATTGAAAATTATGAAGATAAATTGTTGGGCGTGAAAACCTCTTTCGAGGCTTATGTGCTTGTACGCGATAAAGAATGGGGTAAAAAATTAGATCGATATGTGGCGTTGCTTCCTGAATTACAAGCGAGTTTGCCCGTGTCGAATGAATACAAACCATCATTGGCAGATGAAGTGGCGGCACGTGAAGAAGGTGCTCCAATAGAAATGATAGAAGAACCTGGTTTCCCTCCTATGCCAAAACCCGAAAAAGCCTTGAGCCAACTGGCTGTTTTTGATGCAGTTTATTATGCGGGGGATTGTAACTCGGGTTCAAAAACCATTGCCGTAAATCTACCCAATGATGAAACCATTCAAAAGTATTTTGGAACTCGTCGTTCTCAATTGAAGAACACCATGCGTGCGAAATTTGAAAATATTGTCACCCCGATTTCTAAAAAATTGGTCGTTGCTGAACAACAATCAAATATCACGTTTGATGCATTCTTTAATAATGTAATGTTCCACGAAGTGGCGCACGGTTTGGGCGTTAAAAACGTGGTAAATTCCCCCGACGGAAAAATCGTTACAGTTCGTGAAGCGTTAGGAGCTACCTATTCCGCAATTGAGGAATGTAAAGCCGATGTTTTGGGATTATATATGGTAACAAAGTTGCATGAAAAAGGCGAATTGACGGGTACTTTAGATGATTATTATGTAACGTTCGTAGCATCTGTTTTTAGATCGGTTCGTTTTGGCGCTTCAAGTGCACATGGTAAAGCAAATATGATTACATTTAATACGTTGGTGAAAAATGGTTGTGTAGTCAAAACCTCGAAGGGATATAAAGTAGATGTAATCAAAATGAAGCAAGCCATTTCCGATCTTGCAGCTGAGCTTTTGATTTGGCAAGGGAATGGTAATAAGGCAGTGGTGCAAGCGGCTTTAGATACTCGTGGTGTAATTGGTGTCGAATTACAAAAAGATTTGGATGTACTAAGTAAAGCTAATATCCCTGTAGATATTACGTTTGAGCAAGGTGCTGAAGTGTTGGGTTTGCAACGTTTTGATGTTAAAAAGTGAATAATAAAATGAGAAAATGGATTTCCTTGAGTTCCATTTCAGCGGTTGTCGCTGTCTTGGTTTTTTGTAGTAATAAACCCGCATCCGGCGATGAACCTTTGTTAAAGCGATTGCTTTTTACATTGAGCACAGAGCATTATAGTCCTAAGGAAATTGATGATTCCCTTTCATTGAAAATTTACCACAATTTCTTGGACAAAATTGACGGAGATAAGCAGTTTTTTACCAAAGAAGATATCCAAAAATTTGAGGTATATAAATTGTCAATCGATGATCAAATGAAAGCAGGTCGTTTCGATTTTTTTGATACAGTTTGGACTACGCTTAGTGGCCGTTTGAACGCAATAGAACCTTGGATTGAAACCGCAACCAAAACACCTTTGAATTACGATGAAAAATTAACCTATGTTTCTCGTGAAAAGGAGAAAGAGTATGTGGCAAACATGAGTGGTTTAAAAACCAAGTGGGATCTATGGACTCGTTTTCAAGTGGTAGATCGATTGTATCGTAAATTGGAACAACAAAAAGAATTAAAATCAGGTAAATCGGATTCTGGTGTGGCAAAATCCACTCCATTTGATACTTTGGAATTCAAAGCGCGTAACGAAACCCAAAAATATGTAAAAGATTGGTTTAAGCGTTGGAGAAAAATGGATCGCCAAGATCAAATTGCATTCTACGCAAATACCGTTGCAGAAATTTACGATCCTCATACCAATTACTTCCCACCTGCCGATAAAGAAAACTTCGATATCTCTATGACAGGGAAATTGGAAGGTATTGGAGCTACATTAACAGAACGCGATGGATTTGTTAAGGTGGAGCGTATTGTTCCGGGAAGTGCATCCTATAAACAGGGAGAGCTCAAAGCAGGTGACTTGATCCTAAAAGTGGCTCAAGGCGCAGGTGAGCCCGTGGATATTGTGGATATGAAATTGGACGATGCTATCCAATTAATTCGTGGAAAAAAGGGAACTGAAGTTCGATTGACGGTGAAAAAACCCGATGGAAGTATCCATATTATTCCCATTATTCGCGAAACAGTTGTTATTGAAGAGAGCTATGCACGCAGTGCTATCTTTACATACAAGAAGAAAAAGTTTGGTATAATTCAACTTCCTAGTTTTTATGCGGATTTCTCATCTCGGGGTCGCGGAAGAAACAGTGCTGGAGATGTGCGAATTGAAGTAGAAAAATTGAAAAAGGCAGGTGTTAGTGGCGTCGTTTTGGATTTGAGAAATAACGGTGGTGGAAGTTTGGCAGACGCTATTGATATGAGTGGTTTGTTTATTTCACAAGGTCCCATAGTTCAGGTAAAAGACCCTGGAGGAAATATCCAACAGGCTAACGATCCAGATCCTCAAACCATTTATGATGGTCCAATGGTGGTATTGACTAATACCTACAGTGCATCTGCATCGGAAATTTTGGCGGCAGCATTGCAGGATTATAAGCGTGCGATTATTGTAGGAACCAAAAGTACTTTTGGTAAAGGAACCGTACAAACAATGGTGCCATTGAAAGGTGGTAACTCGGCGGTATTCCCCAAAGGTTTTGGAGAATTGAAGGTAACCATTCAGAAATTTTATAGAATCAACGGTGGTACAACTCAATTGCAAGGTGTTATTCCTGATGTAATTGTTCCAGATCCATACGATGAAATTGAGCGCGGTGAAAAGGAATTGGATTTCCATATGCCGTTCGATCAGATTCCTGCTGCGAGCTATAAATCCTACGAAAACAAGCGCTACAAAAATGCCATAGTTGAAGGGAATAAATCAGTGAAAGGCGAGAAGTACTTTGAATTGGTTCGTGAACGTTCCAAGCAAATTGCTCAGATGCGCGATGAAATGACCTATAATCTGTGGTTAGATGGTTACAAAGAGCAACAAGAACAATTAAAGAAGCAGGATCAAAAATTCAAAGACTTCAAATACGAGAAGAAAATAGATTCAGCATTTGCATTGGATGTTGACTTGAAAGAAGTGAAAGGCGATACCATCAAAACCAAGGTTCGTGAAACATGGATGAAGAGTTATAACAAAGACGCTTACATCGATATTGCATCTAAAATTCTGTATCAATGGTCATGCCGTTGATACAGAATTTTTATAGTTTTTTTCGGACTTTATATAGAGGCAACAAATTGGTTGTCAATCCTTCCAGTTTAGTTGCAATACTTTCAAATTGATTGTCAATCCTTCCATAAGAAAGGAAATAAAATCCCTGTTAACACAATAATCATAAAATTCAATCCTCCTAATAACATGGCATCCTTGTAAATTGAGGAAACTAATACGGGATTGAGTGCCTTTTTTGATGCTGAAATTCCCACTAAAATGAGGGGAAGTATTACTGGTAAACTTAATACAGGAGCTAAATATCCTGCACCATCGGCTTTTGAAGATACAGCACCTATAAATGTATAAATCGTAGAGACGCCACCAGTAACGAGTAGTAAAATTAGGGTATAAGGGAAAATGTGTTGAACAGGTATCCCCAAAAACCAACCGAAGAAAATTAAATTTAATACGGTAAAAAGAAGCATGGTAAACCATCCATACAGAACTTTAGACCAATATATCGATAAAGGGGAGGCCAATTGGTTCCAATAAATCCAGCGGGAACGTGAAACCAGAGTAAAGCTTTTAGAAACCCCATTGATGGTGGTAACGATGAGCGTAATCCAAAACAAACTGTTCCACATGGAGGTGTTGATTTTGGGCTGAGAAAGCATGCTGAGCAACGCCAAAGCCGCTAATTGTAGAACGGCAGATGCAAAAACAGTGGGTTTTTTCAAATCCAATTGCAATTCTACTCGAATCAGCTGTATGGTTTTTGCAATGCTATTCATTTGTGATTACCTTCGCGAAGGTAAATCAAATGGTGCGGTTGACGAACGTTGCCATTGAAATTTACCCAACTTTGTTAAAACTAAATTTTTTGATCCCAAAACGATGTTTAAGAAAATATTGATTGCCAACCGTGGTGAAATAGCCATCCGTGTGATGAGAACCTGCAAAGAAATGGGCATTAAAACAGTTGCTGTTTACAGTGGAGTCGATGCTCTAGCTCGCCATGTGCGCTATGCGGATGAAGCATTTTGTATTGGTGGACCAGCCTCTTCTGAAAGTTATTTGAGAATGGATCGCATTCTAGATGTGTGCAAGCAAACCGGTGCAGAAGCCGTTCACCCTGGATATGGATTCTTGTCCGAAAACTCTGTTTTTGCCAAATTGTTGGCTGAAAATAACATTGTTTTGATTGGTCCAACGCCTCAGGCAATGGAAATCATGGGGAGTAAAATTGCCAGTAAGCAAGCGGTTGAAAAGTTTGGAGTTCCCTTGGTTCCAGGTATCAACGAAGCCATAAAAGACGCTCAAGCTGCTTTGAAAGTAGGAAAGAACATTGGTTTTCCAGTGTTGATTAAAGCTTCAGCTGGCGGTGGTGGAAAAGGAATGCGCGTAGTGCATGATGAAGCGGATTTCATTTCATCATTGACAGCGGCACAGAATGAAGCGCGCAGTGCATTTGGAGATGATAGTGTGTTTATTGAAAAGTACGTAGGAAATCCTCGACATATAGAATTTCAAATTTTAGCCGATAATCACGGAAACGTGTGCCATATTTTTGAACGCGAATGCAGCATTCAGCGCCGTCACCAGAAATTGGTAGAGGAAGCACCTAGTGTGGTTTTGTCTGAAGATTTGCGCAATAAAATGGGCGAAGCAGCGGTGAATGTTGCGAAAGCTTGTAACTATTCAGGCGCAGGAACAGTTGAATTCTTATTGGGAGATAATAATGAATTCTATTTCCTAGAAATGAATACCCGACTACAAGTGGAACATCCTGTTACCGAAATGATTACCGGTTTGGATTTGGTTAAAGAGCAAATCAAAGTTGCTTATGGAATGCCGTTGTCTTTCACACAAAATGACTTGAAAATCAATGGACATGCCATTGAGTTGCGTGTGTGCGCGGAAGACCCATATCAACAATTTTTGCCCAATATTGGTAAGGTAAAAACCTATTTGATTCCTGCTGGACCAGGAATCCGCGTAGATGATTGCATGGAAAGCAATATGGAAATCCCCATTTACTACGATAATATGTTGTCGAAATTGGTGGTTTGGGGAAATACGCGCGAAGAAGCCATTGAGCGCATGCGTCGTGCCATCGAGGAATATGTAATAACTGGTATTCAAACTACGTTATCTTTTGGTGAATTTGTAATGACGCATCCCAAATTTATTGAGGGGGATTTCAATACGCATTTCATCCAAAATTATTTCAATCCAGAAACTGACGAAGTAGCAGTGAAGGCTGATGAAATGGACGTGTTTGCCATGGCTGCTGCACACTTTTTCAAAGCATCAAAGGGAACTTCAAGTTCAGAGGCTTTGGTTTCGGGGGATGTGAATGCAGATGCTATGGGCAATGCCTGGTTTAGAAATCGCAAATAGTTTCCATGAAAGTATTGCTGATTGATGATGTTCACCCAATTCTTACGGATGGTCTGAAAACTGCAGGCTTTGAGGTGGATTATCAACCGGATTTAAAGAAAGAAGAATTTTTATCATTACTGGAAATTTCCAGACCAAAAGGTGTTGTTGTTCGCAGCAAATTGAATATTGAGTCTCGGCATTTAGAGGCCATGAAAGCTGTAGGTGTGGAATGGATAGCCAGGGCAGGCGCAGGCGTTGATAATATTGATGTTGCTGCCGCAGAAGCGTTGGGAATTACATTAATCCATGCCATAGGGGCGAATGCTGATTCTGTGGCTGAACACATGGTGGGCATGTTGTTGGCGCTTCGTCATAACTTGTATTGCTCGCATTCAGAAGTGTTGCAATATCAATGGAATCGTGAGAAAAATCGCGGATTTGAAATCAAGGGGAAAACTGTGGGAATAATTGGCTATGGACACACGGGTTCGAAATTAGCCGAAAAGCTATCGGGTTTTGGTGTTCGAATTTTGGCTTACGATAAGTACAATCCTGTTTTGTCGTTGTCGGAGTGTGTACCAACCTCGGAAATGAAATCAGTTTCAGAATCGGCTTCAGAAAAGAGTTCCAAGGCAGATTTGACCTTTGGAAAAGAGCTTTGGGATAGAACAGAGTTAGCATCCCCCGAAACAGAAAAAAGATTTACTCACGGGGTTCAGGGAGTTGACTTGGATGTGTTAAAGCGCGAATCGGATATCATCAGTTTTCATGTGCCATTGACTGTTGAAACTCGGAATTGGGTGAATGATGAATTTTTTGAGGGATGTAAGTCGGGAATGGTGCTGATGAATGGAAGTCGGGGCGAAGTGGTGCAATTAAAATCGGTACTGACTGCTCTTAAAATGGGTAAGTTAGGCGGGTTTGCGGCTGATGTTTTGGAAGTGGAACCTCCTATAAAAATGGATGAAGAAGGGCGATTGGTGTTTGAGAAATTAGCTGCTTTTTCCAATGTAATGTTTTCGCCACATATTGCCGGATGGTCAATAGAAAGTTACCGTCAAATTTCAGAAGTTTTACTTCGTAAAATATTGAATAGCAGCAATATGAGTTAATTGATTTGCAAAAAATGCGTCTCATAATCAAAAAAGTTGTAAAAACCAATTAAAATAAACTTGTTAAATCCTTAGTTTTTCGATAAAATTGCCGTTTAAAGCGTGGAATGGATGCAACCTTTCCGAAAACCGTTTTTTAAGCAAGAAAAAGTAAAACTATATGAAGGATAAATTACTTAGACTGGTATTTACATGGTTATTGAGTACTTTGTCTGTTGCAGCTTTTGCACAGACTAACTTTGCAGACTACCGTGTTAGTACAACAGATCCCGATGGTAAGCCATTGGAAGGTGTGTCAGTGCGTTTGTATTTGAACGACATTTTGAAAGCTAGCGAGAATACCGATAGCGATGGAAATGCGTTGTTTCAAACGTTGACTCCAGGAACGTATCGCGTTGAATTAACTAAAGATGGCTTCTCTCCTTACAAATTGGAAGGTGTTGAATTGGGCGCAGGTTTGAACGAACCGCTGAAAGTTCCGATGACCAACAGAATGGGCGATGTTATCATCACCACCAAAGCGAAAAATAAGGTTATTCAGTTGGAAAGAAACGAACAAACGGTTTCAGGAGCTGCTCAGTTGAATTCGGGTCGTCGTGGTGTTGGAGCTCTTACTGCAACCAACTCAGCGATTATTGAATCTCGTCAAGGTATTTCCGTTCGTGGTACACGTGCTGATGGTAATGGTACATTCATCGATGGTGTTCGTGCTATTGGTGGTGGTGCAATTCCATCTCTGGGTGTTGAAGGGGTATCTGTAAACATCGGTGGTATTCCAGCGATGTACGGTGACTTAACCGGAGGAGCGTTTTCGTACACTTCAAAGAGTGCTACCGAGAAATTCGTTTCTATTTTCGAGGGAATTACTTCAACTGGATTGGATCCTTATGGTTACAATACATTGGAAGGATTCTTTGCTGGTCCTTTGTGGGTGAAAGAGAAAAAGAATTTAGAAGGTAAGACCGAAAAGAACGTGGTTTTGGGTTTCACACTTAATGGTAACGTAGGTTATTACGGTGATCCAGATCCAACAAGAACCGGTGTTTATGTGTTGAAAGAAGATAAGTTGAGAGATTTAGAAGACCAACCCTTAGTTTTTACTCCTAACGGATTTGTACACAGAGCGGCTTACCTAAGAGAAAGTGATTTTGAGCGTTTGGCTGCTCGTCCAACTTCTCAACAATACAATGGTAACTTAATTGGTAAGTTGGAATTCAATCCAACCAAAGATATAAACGTAACTGCATTTGCGAGTTACAACTATGGAGGAGGTCGTGCTGCGACAAACACCATCATGAATTTTGAGAATAATGCTCGTATCGATAACCAAACGTTTAGAGCATATTTGGCATTCCGCCAGAATTTTAAATTAAGTAAAGAGAGCACTATTAAGAGTGCGTTTTATACTATTCGTGCTGAATACCAGAATACATTTTCTCAATCTCGCCATGCGAAACATTTGGATAATGTATTTGACTATGGATACATTGGTTCATTTCAAGGTTTTCCAACGCCCGTATTTGCATATTCAAACTACGATGCACAGCAAGATCCTAACAAAACTCCACGAATTGTTCGCGATCAAAACGGAAACATCGTTCAGTTGAGAAACTATTGGGAGCAAGTGGGATTCGTTGATACAGCATTGCGTTTTACGGCAAGTGATTTGAATCCTATTCGTTCGAAATACACTCAAAATGTGTATGATTTCTATGAACAGTTGGGTGCAACTATTTCAAATCCGTTGACTATTTTAATGGGCCAAGGGTTGTTGAATGGATACAATCCAAACAACGTATATTCACTTTGGGCTACTCCCGGTACAGAGGTTACCTCTTGGGGGAAATCTCAAACTGAGCGTTATTCATTGTTTGCTTTAGGTCAAATGCAAGTAAAGCCTAAAACAGTCAACGGAAGAGAGCGCACACCACACGACTTACAAGCAGGTTTCTATTACGAGCAAAATTTCAATCGTGGTTATACATTAAATGCAAACGGCTTATGGATTTTGATGCGTCAGTTGGCTAATAAGCATATTTCTGAATTGGACATTAATAACCCGATTTTGAGTTATGATGCGAATGGCGTATTTACAGATACTGTACGTTACAATCGTTTGATCAACTATTCAGACCAATCAACATTTGATCGCAACTTGCGTAATAAGTTAATTGCAAGTGGATCTAAAGATGTTTACGGAAATGCAATCAATGAAAGTACATTCATTGATGTGAATTCATATTCTCCAGATCAGTTTGATATTACTATGTTTAGTGCGGATGAGTTATTGAATAATGGTAATCCTTATGTGAACTATTTTGGATATGATTACACTGGTAATCGTAGAATCAATAGTAAATTATCTATCAATGACTTTTTGAACAATCGTGCTGAAAGAAACATTGGTGCATTCCAACCTATATATATTGCAGCTTGGATTCAAGATCAGTTCCAGTTCAAAGATTTGATCTTCCGTATGGGATTGCGTATGGAGCGTTACGACGCTAACCAAAGCGTATTGAAGGATCCTTACAGTTTGTATCCAATTCGTACAGCTGGTGAAGTAGCCGAAATCAATGGTTTGAAAATTGATCATCCAGGTAATATTTCTGAAGATGCATATGTTTATGTTAACGATATGCAGTCTCCAACTAAAATTATTGGATACCGTGAGGGCGACAGATGGTTTAATTCAGATGGATCTGAATTGAGAAACCCTGAATTCTTGGCAAACCAAACAAGCAATGGTAAAATTGCTCCGTATTTGGTGGATATTAATAAGCAAGAGGTTACAGATAAGACATTCGTTGATTATACTCCAGCGATTAACTTATTGCCACGTATTTGGTTCTCATTCCCATTGGAGCCTAAAAAGAAAACATTCTATGTGAGTTATGATGTGTTGGCACAGCGTCCAAATGCAGGTGCATCGTTTGTAACAATTGACGACGTTTATTTCTTGAAATTCCGTCAAGGAACTACTTTGGCAAATGGAAGTTTGAACTCTCGTATGAAAACAGATTATGAAGTGGGTTACAAACAGATTTTTGGTGCTAAAGGAAATAAAGGTTTGGAGTTGAGTGCTTCGTACTCTGAGATTAGAAACGATTTCGGATTATTCCAAGTTAACCAAGCATACCCAGTAACTTATACTACGTATAGAAATATTGACTTTGCTACAATTACTGGCTTCAGAGGTAATTTCAACGTGAGAGATTTGGGTCCAATGGCTATTTCTGTTAGTTACATGTTGCAATTTGCAGATGGTACTGGTTCAAACATCAGTTCACAGCAAGCATTGATTGCGAGTAACCAACCTAACTTGAGAACAGTTATTCCATTAGGTGAATTGGATATTCGCCACAACTTGAAATTATCTACAACTTGGGCTTGGGCTGGTGGACGTGATCCAATTTCTAAAAAGAATTTGTACACAGGTCCAAAATTGTGGGGCAAAGAGATTTTGAAGTTTACAAGTATCAATATCATTGCAAATACATATAGTGGTGGTCCTTACACTCCTACTGTGCGTGCAGTGCAAATTGGTGCGGTTGACCGTGCGCAAATCAAAGGTGTTCCTTTTGGAGCTCGTTTGCCATGGCAGTATAATTTTGATATGAACTTTACCAAAGGATTCCAATTAACTCGCAGTGGTGCTAAGAATCCTTTGAACTTCCAAGTGTTCTTGTGGGTGAACAATGTATTGAATACCTGGAACGTTTTAGGTGTATTCCCATTCACAGGACAACCTAACGATGATGGTTTCTTGAACAGTCCTCAAGGTCAACTTTTGGTAAAAACTCAGGTTAACACGCAAAGTTATATCGATTTATACCGATTGTTGCTTAACTCACAAACACAAAACTGGAATGCGCCAAGAACCATACGTTTAGGTGTTCGTTTCAACTTAAATTAATTGAATTAAAAAGACAGGAAAATGAAAAAATTAGGTATCATATTCGCAAGTTTGTTAGCGATTCAGGCTGGATTCAGCCGCCCTATTGAAAATATGGGTAGCCGTGCTAACAAACTAAAGGTAAATAAACGGGCAGGGGCGTTGGCAAATACCTGTAATCCTGCTTCCCAATCGGCGGATTTGGACGTAAATAACGTGCGTACCAAATTGTTGAATGGTGGTGATATGTGGTGGGATATTAATAATCCCAAGTATGAAATTCCCAAAATCAATGATCCCAATGCCGTAAGAAAACATTCGTTGTTCTCGGGTGCAATTTGGATTGGTGGAAAAGACAATGGTGGTAACTTGAAATTGGCAGCGATGACTTATCGTCAGAACGGTTATGACTTCTGGCCAGGTCCGTTGGATACTACAAACGCTGCAACAGATCCTTTGCGTTGTAATTCTTACGACAGAATGTGGAAGGTAACGCGCGATGAATTGGAAGAGTTTGAAACATCAAAATACTTGACGCAAAGTGCGGGTATTAGAGATTGGCCGGGTGGAAAAGACCGAAGTGTAAAAGTTGGAGCAGAAGCAGCTTATATGGCTCCATATAAAGAGGTTGTTCCTGATATGGTGTACAATCCGTTTGATGGAGAGCACCCTGTTTTGGATGAAAGACGTCCTGTGATCGAAAATGGCGTTGATCGTCAGCCTGATATGTTCATCTGGTGGGTTTATAACGACCGTGGTAATATTCACTCAGAATCTTCTGGACAACCTATTGGTATTGAGTGTCAAACAACGGCATTTGCCTTTTCTACAAATGATGAAGTAAATAACATGACTTTTTACTCAACCAAAATAATTAACCGTGGATTTACTACGTTGAATGATTGCTACATGGGACAATGGGTAGATGCCGATTTAGGTAACTATGCGGATGATTATGTAGGTTGTGATGTTTCAAGAAGTTTGGGTTATGCTTACAATGGTGATGATGAAGATGAAGGTGTATTGGGTTATGGATTAAATCCACCAACTGTTGGAGTGGATTACTTTGAAGGACCTACGGATACAGCTGGCAATCAAATGGGTTTGAGCCACTTTATGTATTATAATAATACTCCTGATCCTATTAGTGGAAATCCAGACGCGAATAATGCCAACACTTTCTATAATTTTTTAAAAGGTAAATGGAAGCAAGGTCAAACAGTAACTTGGGGTGGTAATGGTTTCGGTGGAAGCCGTGCAGCGAATTTCATGTTCCCTGGTAACACAGATCCTGCATTTGCTGGTGAGTGTTGGGATGAAAAAAGCGCAGGTAACCGTCCTGGAGATCGTCGTTTCATTCAGTCTACTGGTCCATTCTTATTGAGACCTGGTCAAGTACAAAGAATCACTGTTGGTGTAGTTTGGGCAAGAACAACAAGTGGTGGAGCGGGTTCTCCATGTTTGGGTACGGGTTCTATTCGTTTGTTACAATTGGCGAGTGATAAAGCTCAGACATTGTTTAACAATAATTTCAAAATTTTGGATGGTCCAAATGCGCCTGATATTGAGGTTCAAGAATTGCACCAAGAATTGGTGTTGAAGTTTTTGAATACCAACTCTGAAAAAGTAGAGAATTACGTAGAAAAATACCGTAATGCGGCTAACAAAGAGTTGACCTACAAATTTGAAGGATACTTGGTTTATCAGTTGAAAGATGCAACTGTAAATACAGGTGATTTGGATAATGTAGATAAAGCGCGTTTGATGTTCCAATGCGATATGAAAAACAATCGTGGACAAATCATTAACCGTGTTTATGATCCAAAATTGAGTCAGATGATTCCTGTGGAGAAAGTTGATGGTGCTGATAAAGGTATCCAGCATACATTCAGCATTAAAAATGATTTGTTTGCTACAGGGTCTAATACCACCTTGATTGACTTCAAGAATTATTATTACATGGTGTTGAGTTACGCTATTTTGTCGGATGATACTCTTCAATTAGATCCTAACCAATTCTTGGCGGGTAGAAGAAACATCCGTGTTTATCGTGCAACTCCTCATAAAACTGAACCAGAAAACTTCGGAACAGAATTGCAATCTTCTTATGGTAGTGGTCCAAGCTTGACACGTATCTCAGGTAGAGGTAATGGTGGAATGGCGTTGGAATTCACCAAAGAAACGGTTGAGGAAATTCTTTCAAAAGGTATTTCTGAAAATCCAAAATATGTTGCTGGAGCTGGTCCGGTAAACATTAAGGTAGTTGACCCATTGAAGATTCCAAATGCTAAATTTGAATTGATCGTTCGTGAGCGTAAAGCTTCAGTAAATTCTGGTTTGAAAGATTCAATGACTTCGAACTCTGACTGGATGTTGGTGAAGAAAGGTGCTACTGGTAATGATACTATTTTCTCTGATACTACAATCGCTTTGAAGTTTGAAACTGTTCAAGGACGTAGAAGTCCATATAACGCTACACAAGAAACTTTGGCTGATTGGGGAATGAGTGTAGAGTGGACTCAAGTTACCAATCCATCTGAAAATGCTGCTGCAGATCCTTCAAATGGTGTTATTGATTGGTCTGTGACTTGGGAAGATAATGGTAAGCAATGGTTAACTGCAGTAGTTGATAATGATGCTCAAGGTACTGCTACATCTGGTTCTCCATGGCTAAATTGGATTCGTTCTGGAACGAGCGGTAGAGGCGGTACTTATGATGGTTTCTATCATGACTTTATGAATAGCAATGGTGAACCATTGGATCCAGGAGGAGCATTTGAACGTATTTGGAATGGTCGTATGGCACCTTATGGCTTAACGGCACGTGAGAAATACAGTGCAACATTGGGTAGAAATACGTATGGTTTTGCATGGTCAGGTAATGGATCTTGGTTACAAAACCCATTAGCAGAAATGCATAGTGTTGAATTGGTGATCACTCGTGATAAATCTAAATGGACTCGTTGTGCGGTAATAGAAATGGCTGATGATGAAGTGAAGAATAGCACAGAAGGGCAAATGTCAAAATTCAACATGCGTTTCGGAACTTCCAAGAATAAAAATATGGAAGACGAAGCGGGTAGTCAAGGTTTGAGCTGGTTCCCTGGATATGCTATTAACCTTGAAACTGGTGAGCGTTTGAATATTGCATTCAGTGAAGATAGTTATTTAGCAGGTGAAAACGGTCGTGATATGATTTGGAATCCTACTTCTAACGTATATAACGATAATGGAAATTACCCTGCAATTGGTGGTAAGCATTTCATTTATATCTTTGGAACAGGTAAACATGGTATCACTCGTAACATTCAAGGTGAGCGTTACTATGGTGATGATGATGCTAATTTTGATCGATTCAGAAAAGGCTTACAGTCTACTACTGTTGGTGGAAACCCTAACAACTTGGATAAAATTCGTTTGCTTTCTCAAGCTACATGGGTAATACCTACTTACATGGCACCTGGATATAGCATTGGTAAAGACGGTTTACCTCCAACTGAAGTTAAAATCCGTGTGCGTATTCGTAAGTCTTACACTACGTTCGAGACAAGCGATAAACGCAACAATGATCGTCCAATGTATGAGTTTGATGGTGCAGAAATAGCTCCAAAAATCAGCAAGGAAATTGGTCGTAAGAATTTGGATTTAGTGAATGTAGTTCCAAATCCTTACAGAGGTTACAGTGAATATGAGAATAGTCCTATTGACTCTCGTGTTAAGATTACCAACTTGCCTCCAGATGCAACAATTACTATTTTTGATATGGCAGGTAACGTGATTCGTCGTATTACCAAGAGCGATGAGCGTACTTACTATGAGTGGGATTTGAAAAATGCGAGCAATGTGCCTATTTCAAGTGGATTGTATTTAATTCACGTAAAATCACCAGGCTTGGGAGAAAAGGTTGTTCGTTGGTATGGAATTATGCATGCTGTTGACTTAGATACGTATTAAACCAATAGAATTAAACGAACTAACTAAGAAAAAGATGAAATTGAATTTAAAACATATAGCGTTTTTGTTGACAGCAACAGTGAGCGGTTTGACGCAAGACGCATTTGCAGGTAATCCAGAACGTCAAGGCCAAGCGGGCGCTATGCAGTTAACTATAAATGGTTGGGCAAGAAGTTCTGGTGCTGGTTGGTCTAATGCTGGCCGTATCTCAGGTGCTGAAGCTATGTATATGAACGTCGGTGGTTTAGACCGTATGGCAAATAAGACTGAACTTGTTTTTGCGAGAACTGAATGGTTAATGGGTTCTGGAATTGGGATCAATAACTTAGGTTTTGGTGTGAAAATGGGAGAGGACGGAGATAAAGGTACTTTGGGTATTCAAGTAATGCAGTTTGGTATCGATCCAATCGATATTACCACTGAGGAAAACCCTTATGGAGGAATTGGTACTTACCGTGTAAATATGACCAATATTGGGGTATCTTATGGTAAGAGTTTCTCAAAAAGTATCTCTGCGGGTATTACTGCTCGTTTGGTTACTGAGGGAATCCCCGATGCAAGTGCAACTGGAATGTCGTTGGATGCAGGTGTACAATATTCTACAACCTTATTTGCAGGTGCAAGTAAAATCAAACGTAACGACTTTAATTTCGGTGTATCGGTAAAGAATATCGGACCTGATATGAGTTTCCGCGGTGACGGTTTGAGTTACAAAGCTGTAATTCAAAACAGTCCATTAACCAAAACTATGGAAGTTAAAACCAGTGCAATCAAATTGCCATCGATGTTAAATATTGCAGCATCGTATGACATCAGATTGGATCAAGCTAAAGGTGTATACGACAATCGTTTAACATTGGGTTTTGCATTTACCAATCATTCATTTAGCGCAAACCAAACTACTGTGTCTGCAGAATATGCTTACAAAGAGATGTTGAGTGTGCGTGGTGGTTTTTGCTACCAAAATGGAGTGTTCGGAAATGAAGCTGGATACACTACAGCGTATTCTGGTCCTATGGCTGGGGTAAGCTACGATTTTAAGATTAACGATGAAAACGTTGTTTCTTTGGATTATAGTTACCGCGCATCTCGTTTCTTTAACGGTACACACTCATTCGGTATCCGTATTGGATTGGGTTCTGCTGAATAAGGGAAAGAAATATTAACTTGCTAAATAATTCAGTTAGTTTAAAGGTTTGAATTAAAATTAGATCGAAAAATAATTGGTCGAAATATTCGAAGTTTTTAACTGAAAGAAATCGAGAAAAATTAAATTTTACTATATTTGAATTTGTTGCACCGGCCTGAAGGTTTGGTGCAACATTTTTTTTAAGACGAATCAAATACCAAACAAAAACATCACACAACCAAACTTAGTTTACTACATTATTTAACTAAAAATAAAATTAAAGACATGAGCGACATACAGTATTTTACCCATGAAGGATTAGAGGCTTTAAAAGCGGAATTGCACGAGTTGAAGCATGTAGAACGTCCTAAGGTAATTCAAGCAATTGCTGAAGCTAGAGACAAAGGTGATTTGAGCGAAAATGCTGAATACGATGCAGCTAAAGAAGCTCAGGGGCATTTGGAAGATAAGATTGCTCAAATTGAGCACTTAGTGGCAAATGCACGTGTTATTGATAGCAGTATGTTGAATACTGATAAGGTAAGTATTTTGTGTAAAGTGAAGGTAAAGAATCACAACGTAGGTAAAGAAGCCGTATACCAATTGGTTTCTGAAAAAGAAGCGAATTTGAAGGAAAATAAGATTTCAATCAAAAGCGCCATTGGTGCTGGTTTGCTTGGAAAAGTAAAAGGAGATATTGTTGAAATTTCTGTTCCTGCAGGAATAGTAAAATTGGAAGTGATTGACATTTCGTTATAATAAAACAAGTTAAGAAATAAGCTTTTCATAAAGCATCAATCGGTATGGGTTTCGAGATTAAAACGAGCAACCCATGCCGATTTTTAATTTAAAAAAATAAACATGTCCTCAATTTTTTCTAAAATCTTAGCGGGTGAAATACCTTGTCATAAAATTTACGAAGATGCTAATCATCTTGCGTTTTTAGATATTACGCCATTAGTTCCCGGTCATGTTTTATGCATCCCCAAGAAAGAAGTAGATTATCTTTTTGATTTGGATGAAAATGCCATGGCTGAACTTTGGAAGTTTACCATTCCTGTGGCCAAAGCCATTCGCTTGGCAGTTCCTTGCAAGAGAATTGGTACGGCTGTGATAGGGTTGGAAGTGCCACATGCACATATCCATTTAGTGCCTTTGAATCAAGTAGGGGATATCAATTTTTCCCGTGAAAAAATGAAGCCTGCTCAAGATGAATTGGCAGAAATGGCTGCTTTGATTCGCTCAAAGTTAGTACATTGAGCCAGATATTATAGTTAAAATAGAATTCCTTATTTCAGATTAAACAGAATTACTCATTTCAGATCATGCACCCCATAATAGTTGAATTCGGCAGTTTTAAAGTATTCTCCTACGGATTCATGATAATGCTGGGTGTAGTCATGGCTTTTATTTATCTGTACACGCAGCGAAATCGATTTTTACCAAACATTGATAAAATCTCAGAGCTTATTTTATTGTGTTTTGTTTCTGTATTTGTAGGCGGGAAGTTCTTTTATTTTCTCGAAAAACCCACTTTTTTTATTGAAAATCCGGGTGAGTTTTTCTCGAATTTAGGACAGGGTTTCGTGTTCTATGGGTCGTTTTTGTTTACTATTCCCGCTTTGATTTGGTGGTTTAAAAATAACCAACTAAACGTTTATTATTCGGCTGATTTTTTGGCTGTAGGGGGTTCGTTGGTTCATGGTTTCGGAAAGGTAGGTTGTTTTTTGGCCGGATGTTGTCACGGAAAGCAATGTGCTTCAGATAATGCTTTTGGTCTCATATTTAATGCAGAACATACTGCCGCCGATCCTAAAGGAGTTCCATTGTACCCCGTGCAATTGTGGGATGCATTGCTGATTCTGGCAATTGCTGTATTCTTAATGTATTATCGACCACGCAGAAAGTTTGATGGCGAATTATTCATGATTTATACGTTGGTTTATGCCATTGGTCGATTTATAACGGAGAATTTTCGCGGTGATGACGCGCGTGGTTTTCTTTTCGGGGGATGGCTATCGCACAGTCAGTTTATAGCACTCCTATTGATCATTGCTTCCGTTATTTTGTATTTCCGAGGTTGGAAATTAGGACGTAAGAACAGTAATTGATTTAATCCAAATATTCCGTAATACAATCTGCTTGAAATTAGGACGTAACAGCAGTTTTTAATTTAATCTAGAAATTCTGCCTTAATCGCGATTCGAATCCTTGTAGGTGTAACAATTCATTAGCAGATATGCAATGATTGAAATATATTTGAATGTTCTATGTTGTTGAAGGATGTAATTGGGCAAGAAGCGGTAAAAGCAAAGATTATAGGAAGCGTGCATCAAGGCCGAATTCCACATGCTCAATTGTTTTTATCCAATCCCGGTGCTGGTGGTTTACCCCTGGCTTTGGCGTATGCTCAATACATTACTTGCACCAATAGAACCGAAACCGACAGTTGTGGTGAATGCAATTCTTGTAAAAAACACCAATCGTTTACCCATCCCGATGTGCATTTTAGTTATCCTTTTATAAAAGATAAAGGAGAAGTTTCGACTGAATTAATTTCTGATTGGAGAGCCGCTTTGAAAGCCAATCCGTATATGAATTATATGGATTGGATGCAATTTCTCGGAGCAGAAAAAAAACAAGGCAATATTCCCGTCAAAGAAAGTCGTGATATCATCAAACGATTGTCGCTAAAACCCTACGAGGCAGAGTTTAAATTCATGATTTTATGGTTGCCGGAATATTTAGGGAAAGAGGGTAATGTTCTGCTTAAAATTATAGAGGAACCACCCCAAAATACCCTGTTTATTTTGGTTGCGGAAAATGCTGATAAAATATTAGGGACTATTTTATCGCGGGCTCAAATGGTCCGAATTCCCCCGATACAAAAGAAGGAATTGAAAGAGGGTTTGATGCATATACATTCGTTAAGCGATGAACAAGCGGAGCGCATGGCTCAAATTTCCCAAGGAAACTACCGTATCTGTCAAGACTTGTTGGTGGAGGCTGAAAGCCCATATTTCGAACTTTGGAAAAGCTGGATGGCGGCATGCTACACCGTGAAATTAGCTGAATCTGCTGCATTGGCTGAAAAATTCAACGCCATGAGTCGCGATGATTTAAAGGGATTTTTGCAATACGGATTGGAGTTGCTGCGCGGTATTTTGGTAGTTAAATATGAAAGCAAATTAAACAATTGGGTGGGCAAAGAATACGATTTTATTCAGAATTTTAACAAGATAAATGTGCCGTTTGCCAAGTTGGTCGAAATCATTTCGCAATTAGAGGAAAGCATTTATTTGGTTGAACGCAATAGCTCAGCCAAAATGGTGATGATGGATTTGAGTTTCTATATCACCAAACGAATTAAAAAATAATTTTTAACTGGGGCAACCAACGGTTCTTGATTCGCATCTTTGGACTGTAAGATCCCGTGATGAAGAATTCACATGGCAATAGAAAACCCTACGAACGAGAAAGAGCTGGTGCTGAAATGTCTTCAAGGAGACAAGAAAGCGCAGGAGCAGTTTTACTCGCGATATTCAGGGGTAATCTGGAAAATTTGCCTTCGATATTCTAACGACGAGGAATCTGCAAAAGATGTATTTCAAGAAACTATGGTACGCGCATTTCAAAAACTCACCGAATTTCGTTTTGAAGGTTCCTTCGAGGGATGGCTTCGCCGAATTTGCGTGAACCAATGTTTGGATGCCATTCGTAAAGATAAAACTAAGTTTCAAGAATCCATTGACGATTCCCACACTGAAATTGAATCTGAATTTAAAGCCGACGATTCGATTTCAACCAAGCAATTGTTGAATTTGCTGCAGTCGCTTCCCGTTGGATATCGTACCGTATTTAACTTGTATGTAATTGAGGGATATTCTCATGCTGAGATTGCCTTGATGATGGGGATTACCGAATCCACCAGCAAAACGCAACTTTTCAAAGCGAGAAAACACCTGCAATTGAAATTATCAAATAATAACTTTTGAAAAACGAATTAAATCATATCGACGAACTTTTTCAGAAGGGCATGGAGTCCGCTGATTTACAACCGCCTAGCGAGTTGTGGAATCAGGTTTCTCAATCATGGGATCAAGCACTTCAAGCTTCTGCTCAGTCATCACAGGCTACTGCTCAGTCGCCCCAAGCGGGTGCTGAATCCCTACAGGGTGTCCCCCATTCAATTCAATCAAGTACCCACACTTTTATTCAAGTTGGTTTTGGGATTTCGAAGTGGAGTGGAATCACAAAGTGGGCTGTTGGACTAGCTAGTACGGCAGTTGCAGGAGGAAGTGTTTATTTGATTTCCGAGTTATCATCCCCCGAAAAAAACCAAGAAACAATCGGTGCACGAGCTGATAAATCGGTAATACACTCAATACCATCTATTCAAAAATTAGGAGTTGAAAACGAGGTTAATCGCGAGCAAAATGCGCGTTTTGAATCGGGTGTGTCTCATGGAAATGAATACGATGAAAATTTGAATACAGGCACGCAAGATACACATCGTTATAGTGGAGTTATGCCTGCGGAAAAGTCAATTCAATCGGATGTTGAAGCATCACAAAAGGGGATGTTCAGCAAGTTGAGTGGAGCTCAAAAAGATGTAGTGGCCAGCGAAGGGGTTAAGCATAGTGATAAATCGGGTGTTAAAGGGGTTTCTCAATGGACGGATCAGTTGCAAGAATTGATCGATGTTGAGCAGGTAGAGAATAGAGTTGTGGTAATCGTTCGAGGCAAAAGTTCGATGCCAGTGGTACTTAAATCAGTGGGTTTGGGTAAGGAGAAAATGCAGGGAGCAATAGGCAACTCGAACTATTTAAATGGTGAGTTTATGGGTTGGGAGATACCTGCGGAGGGAGATAAACTCGTATTCGAACGAAAATGTTATTTGGAATTGAGGAAATCGCTCAAAGTACAAATGATATTTAAAATTTTAAGTGCCGATAAGCAACATGTTGAGCGAGAATTATTGGTAGAGAGGGAAATTGAAATTCAACCTTGGGTGGTTGCGGGTACTGAAATTATTCCCAACGTGTTTACACCCAACGGTGATGGAATGAATGACGAATACTATGTCAATGTGCGCGAACCGAAATCGTTTCAAATACTCATTAGTAGTGCGGAACGCAATGATTTAGGGACGGTTTTTCAAACAAATAGCAGCGCAGAAAGATGGAATGGTAAAAAGGGAGAATTTGTTTGTCCGGAAGGAAAATACTGGGTTTCTATTCGAAGAGTTTACGAGCGAATCGATAATCAGGGCAATTGGATTGAATCAACAAAAGTAGAACGCATACTAATGGAGTTAAAACGAGATTAATTATGGAAATGTTGAACGATAAGAATTTAATGGAAAAAGGGAGGTCGAATTTCTTGGCTTTATCCCCCAAAAAATATAAATTTGAAATTTTACGAGAAAAATATACGAATATGAAAGGAATATCCTTGTTTTTAAAGTCCGCGTTTTTAATGATGCTGACGTTGGTGTTTGGGTCGAAGTCGGCACAAGCTCAAACGTGTATCATTACTTACGACGGAAATCTTTGCGTAGGCGCTCCAATCACGTTTAAAGGAAATGCTCAGGGTACAACCCATGACTGGACTTTCAACGATGGTGGAACGGATTACACAGCAACTGGGCAGGTAAATGCGATTTACCCGTTTAAATCGGCTGGAACTAAGAAAGTAACGTACATTACAACCATCAATGGTTCAAAATGTACGGCAACTTTGAACTTGACGATTAAGGAAAAACCCAAGGTGAAATTCACCATCAAGACCTTAGATACGCAGTGTTTTGAGCAAAACTTGTTCTGTTTTATTGACAGTACCAAGAATGCTAACGGTGCGAAAATCGTAAACAGCAAATACGTTGTTTCGGATGGTCAGTTCTCTGTGTATGATTTCCCACCATCTGTAATGCCTAATGAGTATTGCTTCTCAGTAAAAGACCCTCGCGGTGGATCGTTCAATATTTATGTTGAAACCACCGACGAAAATGGTTGTCAAGATACCCAAACTTTCTACGGAGCAGTTTATGTTCGTGAGAAAATTGGCGCTGCATTTACCAGTAACAAGCCACAAGGTTGTGACTCGGTTTTGGCCAAGATTAAAAATATTTCTCGTATTTCTAAAAGCAGTGTAGACTCAATTTGGTGGTATTGGACTGGTACCAACGCAGGTATGGAAGTGGAAGGTCGTCCCAATATCAATAAATTATGGGGACCTGATTTAGATAAGTGGTTCTACGGTCAAGGTGTTTACACATCTAAATTGGTTATTCGTACCATCGATGGTTGTAAAGACTCTTTCAAAGTAGTAGCTACTGCATCTGTGTTCCAAAGTAGAGCAAAAATTATTGCAGATAAAGATTCAACGTGTATTTCATCTCCCGAAATTAAATTTGGGGTAAATATTGTGCCTTCAGGTGCGTCTGGATTGTTGTGGAATTTTGGTGACCCGAATTCTGGTCCTCAAAATACAAATAACAAAACTTGGACACCCGCTCACCAATTTACAGGTCTTGGTCCTTTCTTGGTGAAGTTGACTTACAAGCACCCCGTTTGTGGTAACGTGGAAACATACGATACTATTATCATATTGGGACCATTATCTGCTATTGAATCAGCATTCCAACGTGTACCGGATTGGCAAACATTCCAGTGTCCGAAGGATGTAATGGATACTGTATATTTCACTCGTAACTTATCGAAGTTCTATCACAATGATAGAGATTTTACAGATGATGATAGTACGTTCTATAAAAATGGTACTACAGCATTGGGACATACCTTCAAGTCAGCAGGAGGAAAGCCTGTACAAGAGTGGTTCCCTCCAGTACGTTTGGAGCAAAATGCTAATGGCACGAAAACTGTTTATAAGCCTTCACCTGGTCCATTGCCAGGCGGTGGAGATGATCCATTGAAGCGTGAGCGAGTTTGCGCAACTCGTTTGTGGGATTTTGGAGATAACTTTGGTTCAAAATGTACTACGGATATCACAAGAAATAAAAACGTAACTGTTAACTGTGCGTTTACACATGACTCTACACCTTACCATTATTACAGATCTTGGGATTTGGTGATGTTGTCAGATTTCAAAAATGCTCCAATGGAAGATGCGATTTTCATTGACAGCAACGGATTGTGTAAGCGTGTTAATATTTTCCCTGATACATTATTCTATGTGTTGATCGATACCATGGTAGCGATTCCTCCAACTACAGCGGATAGCACTTCTTTTAAAAATAGCGGTCTATTTGCTAAAGGAACTACAACTTACCGTTTAGAAAAAGGTGTACGTGGAGTGGGTGAGCGTTACATGGAAGATTATGTTAAGATTCGTGTTGAGGCTGGTGATACTGCATATATCGGAAAGAATGGTGCTTGGCGCCGTGTAATTGGTCCAAGAGACTCATTAGTTAAAAAGACAGAGATTATCCAAGTAAGAAGTAAAACCGATTCGTTTACCTTCTTATATACAGTTCATTTAAAGCGCGATACATTACCACGTAAATTATACGAAATTCGATATAAGAAAGGCGAAAGACCTTACAAATTGGATTCGTTCATCCGCAGACCTCAAGGTAAAAAAGGATTTGACTATTTTGTAGATTACAATCGTTTCCGTGAATTGTACTACGCACGTATCCCATCTTGTAACAACGTAAAATTGGTGCACGAGGATACTTGTCACCCAATGAAATGTCGAAGTGAAGCAACTAAGCAGTTGGCGATGTTGCACGCTAATGCAGGAGGTGTAGGTAGTGGTGTTATTAAAGATGCGGTAGAATGTTTGGGATCTGTGAACCCAACTTATGGTGTAACATTCATTTTGAGTGATTTAAAACCTGGTTGTACGTTCACTGATGTTCAAATCAACTATGATACGTTCTGTGATCCTAAGGCTTGGGTTCCTTTAGCAGGATTGAGCCCAGGTGGTCGTCCATTGAACCCACCATTGCCTTTCTGGAATACTGGTTACCAATTAGCAGGTAATCCTCCATCAAGATATTCTCAAACGTATAGTCCTTCTTCAGTTTGTAATAACAAAACCAACTGTGTTACTGTAGGTATCATCGTGGGTAACGGTATTGCTAAACCAGGTGGAAATAGTGCTAAACGTCCATTGTGTCAAGATACACACTACTACGATAAGTTTGCATGTTTCCCAATGATTGATCCTGATTTTGAATTGATCACTCCAACTAAAAATGCATTGGGTGACTACAAAATCTGTAAGTGGGATGAAATCGTTGCACGTCCAAAATCTACCAATAAAACCAGAACTCGTGATTTGAAATCATTGCGTTGGATGTTGTCAACCGGTAATGCTGGTCCTGACTACGCACGTAACTGGAATCAATATATCCAAGAAGATTATTACCATTATCAAAAGATGAAAGGTAAGAATCCAAATTACGTGTACAACTTTATTGTTCAAACACGTGGTGAAGAAAATCCTTTCCAAGCTGAATGTACAAACAACTGGTTTGATGGTACTTCAAAAACAACTGATGGTCCAGATACTTTAGTTACTGCAGAGGTTCGTAAATACAGTATCGGTGCTGACGTATCAGCTGTTTGGGATCGTATTAAAACTCGTTTGGAAGATCGTGGATTTGATCCATTTGCATTGGCTGATACCCAAATTGCGAAAATGATTTGGAACAATAAAGGGGTAATCGGTCAACCGAGCACAGGTGCATACGGTTGTATTGATACCACTGGATTTGGTAAAGATATCAAATTCTACTACGTTCCTGATTTAACTCAAACTACCGTATTGCATTGGAGAGATTCTACAATTACTCCATTGGATTCATGGTACGATGCAGTAACGAAGAAAAAGATTGCTGCTTACCGTTTTGTACCAAGATGGTCTGGTTTCCATATCATTAGTATTAGTATGACTTCTTCTAATGGTAAGTGTGACGCGATCAGTGCATTGCCAGTAATTGTTGGTTTTGCTATGTACATGGATAAGTTTGCTGACTCAATTGTTTGTCAAAAAGAGGGACAATCATTGCAAATTGCTCCTGACTATAGATACTTCTCTACCGACCCACTGAATTTCGGTACTTGGGATTGGAACTACTATTGGAATACAGATCCTACTCAAAACCCAACTCGTTATGACTATTGGAAAGATGCAAATCGTATTGCTGCGAGAATTCAAGGTGATATGAATAAGGAGTTCAGAACGAAGTGGGATTGGAGCAAAGAAGACGATGATCCGAATAATTCAAATACCATCTTTGGTGGTGGCGATTACGGTGGAACAGGTTCTGGTACAACTTCTAATCCATGGGTACAATTGGGTGGTGGTTCAAATATCTACTACCAAAATGACTCAGGGGTGTACACCTTCAGAAATATTGCCGGTGACTCAACTGGATGTTTGGATACCGTTTCAAAACGTTTGTTCATCTCTCGTTTGGATGTTAAATTTGATTTGAATCTTGAAACTCCAAGTTGTAATACCATTATCGAATTCTTTGACTCATCTATATTGCATGATCCTTGCTCTTGGGCATTGAAAAATTGTAGCGGTCCTAAGCCAATGGCTTGTGACTTCACTAACAAGTGGTGGATTGATTGGGGAGATGGATTCGATAACTACTACGAACGTAAATCTATGAACGATGCGGGTTTACCTCCACGTATTGCACATAAGTACACACGTAATGGTTGGTTCAAAATCAAGTATGGTGTGTCAACCGATCAAGGTTGTGGCGATACAATCGAACGTTGGGTGAAGATTCCAGGTCCTCGTCCTAAGTTCGAGTTCACTACAAAAGCAGGTAATTTCGTAACTATCTGTGCTGGTGATAGCGTTGAATTCAGCAACTTGACTGACTCTGCAACTGGTAATGCACAATGGACTTGGTACTTCGGTGATGGTAGAATCGTAAACGACACTGTTCAACGTAATTTGTTCCACCAATACCAAACTCCAGGTTTGTATGAGATCTACTTGCAACAGTTCGATGATTTGATTATTCCTCCGAGCATCAAACGTACTTGTGACGCTACTTACCCTGATACTTTAGGTAAACAAGCTAAATTCAAAGTGTTAGTATTGCCAAGAGATTCTGTACGTGGATTGATCGTTAAACCATCTATTTGTCCTGGTGATAGTAACGTGTTCATTGATAATTCAGACACCATTCTTAAAGTGTACAAGTGGAAGTTTGAACACTACAGTACCAAGTTGGGTCGTTGGGTAGTTGATACCGTTACTACAAACAACAAGCGTTATGCTACTACGTTCTCTGATCCTGGTACATACCGTGTAACTCACTATGCTGACTACGATCCTAGTCATCCTCGTCCATGGTGTCCAACAGATATGGCTCCACAAACATTCTTAGTGGATTCTGTATTCTCTGATTTCGATATCGATTCTGCTAATAAACCTGACTTCTATTTCACCAGAAAAGATGTAAATGGAACTTCTTGGAGATGGGGCTTTGGTCATCAAAATGACATTGTAAGCAGCTTCCCTAAAGATTTCATTGAAAACTTGAAGTCTAACGATAAGAAAGTTTCTTGGTCATACGATAGTTCTAACGTTTACTGGGTTTGTTTAATCACCAAAAACTCAACTGGTTGTGAAGACACCTTGTGTAAGCCTGTAACTGTTGACTTATTTGTTTACTTAGCAAACGTATTCACACCGGGTGACGGAAACGGATTGAACGATGAATATCGCGTACCAATTCAAGGTCAAGATTTGTTCGAGATTCGTATCTTCAACCGTTGGGGCGAAAGAGTGTTCATGAGTAAAGATCCTAAAGTTCGTTGGAACGGTAAGATCAATAACGATGGACCTGACGCACCTAGTGGAACATACTTCTACCAATTGGAGTATCGCTTCAAAGGAAAAGAGAAGATTCACCGTTACAATGGTTCAGTGAACTTGATTCGTCCGAACTAATAGTAAGAATTTAAGTTCCATTTAGAACTTATGATAAAAGAGAAAGGCTACCCGAGGGTAGCCTTTCTCTTTTATAGTGCTTGTGGAATTTGATTTTTGCCGAGTGATTTGTTTAACACTTCAGCTGTCGTTTTTAATTCAATTTGAAGTTTAAACAAGATCCAAACTATCACGTAAACTCAAATGTTTAATCTTAACATTAAATGGTTATGACAAATCAAATTGGTTAAGCTTAACTCAAACCAGTAATTACACCATCAACAATATCCATTCCCATAGCCGCTGGTTCTTTCGGTAAACCCGGCATCCGCATTATGTCGCCTGCAACGGCTACAATAAACTCGGCACCTGCATTGATGATTAATTTATCAATTCGAATAGTGAAATCTTTTTCAACACCCACTTTTTTGGCGTTTTCGGAAAATGAAAACTGAGTCTTTGCAATGCATACCGGCCACTCATTTGCACCCAATGCAATTATTTGTTTCAAGGTGGACTTCGCACCATCTCCTAATACTACATTTTTACCTCCGTAAACCTTCTGGACGATCTTTTCCAACTTAATTTCAATTGGATCAGATAGGTCATAGGTGTGCTGAATGCCGTGAGAAGGTCGATTTTCGACGATTTCAACCACTTTCTTGGCTAATTGGATTGCTCCATCACCGCCATTGGCAAAACCCGTGTTACGTGCAAAGGATGCACCCAATTGATTGCAGAAGTTTTCAATGGCTAACATTTCCTCTTCTGTGTCGAAATGAAACTGGTTCAAAGCCACTACCACGGTTTGTCCCAAGTTTTGTAAATTCTGTACGTGTCGTTCTAAATTGGCCAAACCTTTCATCAATGCATCCAAGTTGGGCTTTTTAATATCCGCCTCAGGCACAAAACCATGAAGTTTTAAACTCTGTGTAGTAGTAACCAATACAGTTGCTTTGGGTTGAATACCCGCAGCACGACATTTAATATTCAAGAATTTCTCAGCTCCCAAATCACTACCAAAACCCGCTTCGGTAATGGCGTATTCGGAATGTTGTAAAGCTGCATATGTCGCAACAATTGAATTACAACCATGTGCAATATTGGCAAACGGACCGCCGTGAATAAATGCGGCTCCTCCTTCCAACGTTTGAACCAAGTTCGGGTTGATCGCATCTTTCAATAAAATGGTTAATGCGCCTACTGCGCCCAAATCACTCACTCGAAAAGCGTTTCCTTCGAAAGTATATCCCAAAAGAATCTGACCCAAACGACGTTTTAAATCCTCAATGGAAGTAGATAAACACAAAATGGCCATGATTTCAGACGCGGGTGTGATGTCGAAACCGGTTTCTTGTGGAATTCCGTTCGTGCTTCCCCCGAGACCCGAAAGAATATTGCGCAGAGAACGATCATTCACATCGAGAACACGACGCCACAAAACGCTTTTCAACTGCGTAGGTTTGCCTTTATGATTGTATTGGTAGTTGTCGATCAGTGCCGCCAACGTGTTATTTGCTGAAGTAATGGCGTGGAAATCGCCTGTGAAATGCAGGTTGATATCTTCCATCGGCAATACCTGTGAATATCCACCGCCTGCTGCACCGCCTTTCATTCCAAAACAAGGTCCTAACGAAGGTTCACGCAATGCAACAATGGCTTTTTTGCCCAGTTTTTGAAGACCTTGAGTAAGCGCCACAGAAGTCGTCGTTTTACCACTTCCCGACTTATTCGGAGTGGTAGCCGTAACCAAAATTAGGTTGGATTGTTGAATGCGGTTCATGTCCGCTTTGAAGTCAATTTTGGCTTTGTATTTGCCATAAGGTTCAAGGCTCTGCTCTGCAACGCCAATCTCTTGAGCAACGGTTGCAATGGGCTTCAGTTGAGCCTGCTGCGCAATTTCGATATCGCTTAACATTTCGTGAAAATAGTGTTTTTACATATATTTCAATGGAAACTTATACACCGTAATATTTTTTATTCAATGCTTTTGCAAATTTTAATGCTGTGCGCCGTTCTCGCCTTATTTTTGCATCATGGAATGGAATGATACCATCGTTGCTTTGGCCACCCCAGCTGGGTCAGGAGCCATTGGCGTGATTCGGGTTTCGGGGGATGCGACATTCGACATCGTTTCGAAATTGTTGAAAACGCCCATTGACGCGGTGCGTTCACATTCCGTTTGTCTACGCGAACTGCACGACCAAGAAGGCCTCATCGACGAAGCACTTCTTACCCTGTTCCGCGGTAATAAATCCTACACCGGTCAGCCCACCATTGAAATTGCTATTCACGGAAGCGATTACATTGCTCAACGTTTGTTGAAGGCATTGCTCGAGTCCGGGGCTCGAATGGCGGAACCCGGAGAATTTACCCAACGCGCATTTTTAAACGGCAAGCTGGATTTAGCTCAAGCCGAAGCCGTAGCAGATATCATCGCATCAGAACACAAATTTGCCCACTCGCAAGCCATGAACCAGCTTCGCGGGGGATTTTCGAACGACATCCGCGATTTACGCGAAAAACTCCTGCATTTTACTGCACTTATAGAACTAGAATTGGATTTTGGCGAAGAAGACGTAGAATTCGCCAGCAGATCCGATTTGACGAGACTTGTTACAGATATTCAATCGCGCGTGAACGAACTTCGCGACTCATTTTCATTGGGCAATGCTCTGAAAAAGGGTTTTGCTTTGGTGTTAGCTGGACGTCCCAACGCAGGAAAAAGTACTTTATTTAATGCCTTCCTCAACGAAGATAAAGCCATTGTGAGCGACATTGCCGGAACCACTCGCGATGCCATTGAGGATTTTGTTCACTTTGGGGATTTGAAAGTACGTTTGGTTGACACAGCAGGAATCCGTGAAGCCACCGACGTCATCGAACGCGAAGGCATCCACCGAACATTCAAACACGTCGAAACGTCGGGTGCTACCTTATACGTAATGGATGCATCGAGTATTTCGGTCGATGAATTACGCACGGACCTGGAATTACTATCGAGCAAAACCAAGCGTTTGTGGTTGGTAGCGAATAAGTCGGATTTGGTTTCGGGGGATGGAAAACTGGCCGATTTGAAGCGGGTTGCCGAGGAGGTGTTGGGAGGAGAATTGTTAGGGGGTAACGTTGAATTCGTATTTGAAACGGTGGTAGCGAAGGACCGCGAATCGGTTCGCAAGTTAGTGGGAGTGTTAAGCGGAATTTTCCAAGAGCAATTATCTCAATTCCAGGGACAAACGGTAGTCACGAACGCTCGTCACGCCCAAGCGTTGGAAATCTGTTCCGAGGAATTGACGTTGATCTTAAACGGCATTTCCCATGGCCTAACCGGAGATTTACTGTCGTTCCACTTACGCAGCGGCATCGCCGCCTTAGCAGCGATTACTGGTGAGATAGACAACGAAGAGGTGTTGGGGCATATTTTTAGTAAGTTTTGTATCGGCAAATAAACGCCGAAAAGCATCGATAACCATCCATAAGAAAAGATAACTAAAACCCTTGCTAGTCAAGGGTTTTCGCGTTTTTAGGCAATCCGTCATTTTTCGTCTTTTGGGGCATTTTGCACCCTTTTTGTTGCTCATCTGTATGCTAGATTGTATCCGAAATCAATACCAGAAAAAGCACCGTGTTTCGGTGGCTTCATGGACAATCAGGCAATGGAGGCAATACCTTGCCCATTGACCAGATTGCCATCGCCACTAACGCTCCACAATCAGTCAAACACAAAAATCAAAATAACATAGAAAACAACAACGACCTCAACAAACTAGAGCGTGAAATCGCTTTAAAGAAATTGCAGTTAGAGCACGAACTCGAATTGCGCAAATTGGCTCAACAAGATAAAGAACTAGATCTGCGCAAACGAGAATTGGAATTGAAGCACCTGGAGAAAGATGCAATTTCCAGGCAGCAACAAATCGAAGAACGCAAAATCAACCATGGCTTAAAAGTATGGATTGAAAAAGAACGAGCAATCATTTCCGAATTTGACTATGAAGAAATTGAAATGGATCTTGCAACGTTCAAACGCAACCACAAGGCTTTAATCAAGCTTTGGGAACAAATTGAAAAGCACATGGCTGTTTATGCCATCGACATTGAATCACACTTGGGACATTATTACTTAAAGTCCCTCGTTGAAATGCTCAATGAAGTATTAGAAAGTGCTCTTGAAGACCAAGATGAAGATGATGAGGATTCAGACATCATTATTTCTTACGAATACGATGATGATTCCATAGAATTCCTAGAAAGTCTCGAAAGTTCCGTGGGATTTACTTTAGGATTGCAATAAATCGAATTCATTTAATCAATGTTTTACGGAAAAATTCAATTGTAGATTGATATCCAACAATAATTGTTACAAGACCGCTTACAAGTGTTACTAATGCAATAAGTCCCGAAATTACTTTGTAAATTAAACTGTCTTTTATTGAATTAGCAGTTCTGTTGCTTATTATACCGAACCAATTCAAAATAAAAATCGGAATGCTCAATACTTCTCTAAATCCTTCACGAAACCAAACAATAGGGTTTCTCAAGTTTTTTTGAGTTTCTTGATTGTATTCTTCTAAATAGCCGATATACCTTAATAAACAGTCGTCAACCGAATTAACATCAATAGCCTCAACCGTGCCATCTCTGAACTTAGGAATGGTGTTTATTACTACTTGATAATTTGAAACTCTGTAGGTTTGAAATGGCGCGATGTAATCCATAATACCAAATGTCCCTAAATTTCCTTGTATTTTACTTATGTTCATTGTGAGCCATACATACAACTGCCCGTCTAAATCACTTGCTCTACTCCAATGGTAGTAGTTTTCAAAATATTTATTTGAAAACTCTATGAATTTATTTCTGTATTGACTCGCAAACACAATCTTATCTACAACTCTTGAATGTCGTTTGTAAACTAGGACAAAGCCAATAACTAAGACGGTTAAAATACCTAAAATGATTATTGTTGTTATCATTTATATGTTCTCAATAATTTTTATTTCTTCATCTGTCAACTCATAAAGTTGATAAACCAATTGGTCAATTTGATTTTCTAAGTCGGTTGTGTCTGCTGAATGGTCTTGCATTTTTTTAGCTAAGATTTGGTCAACAAGCGTTTCGATTTTTTCTTGTGTTAAATTTTTTGCCGATTTAATCGGCAACTG
>JACCDQ010418816.1_pt1 | contig 84427 bp, 70 predicted proteins | sample 7446031 | NCBI WGS metagenome assembly JACCDQ01 (sample SAMN15323442, study PRJNA562643) | freshwater metagenome | isolation source: river surface water | place: USA:Blue River Watershed | collected 2017-08-17
GCCAATATCTTTTAAATCGACACCCCAGAGATCGGGCGGCATTCACGGAGCGTGACAGATGAAATCCGGACCGGTGTGCGCTTTGCGCGTGCATTCTCCACCTTGCGTCGGCGCGAGTCTGACCGAGTTGCTGGCCGTCGTCTCCATGACAGCTTTGCTGGTCGGGCTGGCCATTCCCGCTTGCCGCGACATGCTCGATCGTGCCCGCGTGACGACGGCAGCTTCGAATTTCCGTATTTCGCTGGCGGCGGCACGTTCTGCCGCTATTCGTCGTGGTCAGCGGGTCGATCTGTTGCCCGCTACGCCGGCCGGCTGGCATACCGGCTGGCGCGTCGTTGTCGACCGGAACAACAATCAGCGCGCCGATGACGGCGAAGAGGTGTTGCGCGACGGGCCAGCGCTGCCGCCGGACATGGAGGTGCTGGCTCGACTGACCGATGGCTCGCGCGCGTATCTCGCGTTCGATCCGAGCGGGCGTCCGCGCAGCGCACGCAGTGCGACCGTGCCGCAGTTCGGCTCACTGATCTTCCGCTGCGGGACGCAGCGCCGAAAGCTGGTCATCGGCTTTTTGGGCCGTGTCCGGCTCTGTGACCCTGATCATGACCGGTCGGCTTGCTAGAATGCGCAATGCATTCTCATCAGGCACATGAAGATCACGAACGATATTGACGGCATGCGCGCCGCGCTCGCGCAGGCCGCGCTGGGCATGGTCACCACCACGCCGAACCCGCGCGTGGGCTGCGTGATCGTGCGCGACGGCGAGGTCATTGCCGAAGGATTTACGCAACCGGCCGGCTTCGCGCACGCCGAGGCGCATGCGTTGCAGCATGCGGCGGCGAACGGCGTCGATGTGCGCGGCGCGACGGTGTACGTCACGCTGGAGCCGTGCAGTCACCATGGGCGCACGCCGCCCTGCGCCGATGCGCTGATCGCGGCCGGCGTCGCACGCGTGGTGGTGGCCATCGATGATCCGAATCCGCTGGTCGCAGGACAAGGACTGGCGCGCCTGCGTGCGGCGGGCATCGAGGTCGAGCTCGGCGTGCTGGCGGCAGAGGCGCGCGACATGAATGCCGGCTTCCTGTGCCGCATGCGACATGGCCGGCCGTGGGTGCGGATGAAGATCGCCGCCAGCCTCGATGCCGGTACCGCCTTGCAGAACGGACAGAGCCAGTGGATCACGTCATCCGCCGCGCGCGATGATGGCCATGCATGGCGGGCACGGGCCTGCGCGATCCTGACGGGTATCGGCACGGTGCAGCAGGACGATCCGCAGTTGAACGTACGCGCCGTGGAGACGCCGCGCCAGCCGCGCCGCATCGTCGTCGACAGCCGGCTCGAGATTTCGCCGGCAGCAAAGCTGCTGCAGGGCGGCAGTACCTGGATCGTCGCTGCGGTGGATGACGCTGCGCGCGCAGCGCCGCTGCGCGCGGCCGGCCATGAGGTGATCGTGCTGCCGAACGACAGCGGCAAAGTCGACCTGGCGGCGCTGATGCAGGAACTGGGACGCCGACAGATCAATGAGCTGCATGTCGAGGCCGGCTTCAAGCTGAATGGCTCTTTGCTGCGTGCGGGCGTGGTCGATGAGCTGTTGATGTATCTGGCGCCTTGCCTGCTGGGGCCGGCGCAGGGCATCGCGCGGCTGCCGGTGCTGGAGAATTTGTCAGACCGTCTCTCGCTACGCTTTCATGAGGTGCGTCAGATCGGGCCGGACCTGCGCGTGCGCGCGCTGCTGAACGAGTTTTAGCCTGCTTTTTTCGGAGTCTTATGTTTACTGGCATTGTCGCGGCCGTTGGCCGTATTACGTCGATTTCACCGCTGGGCACTGACGCCGATTCGGGCGTGCGCCTGCAGGTCCATGCCGGCAAGCTGCCGCTGGCGGACGTCGCACTGGGCGATTCGATTGCGATTAATGGCGCATGCATGACTGTGATCGAGAAAAGCGCCGACAGCTTCACCGTCGATGTGTCGCGTGAGAGCCTTAACCGCACGGCCGGGCTCGATGCCGAGGGCGAGGTGAATCTCGAGAAGGCGCTGACGCTGGCGGAGCGACTGGGTGGTCATCTGGTGTCCGGCCATGTGGACGGTCTGGGCAAGGTGACGCACTTTGCGCCGGTTGGCGAGTCCTGGCGGTTGGACATCCTTGCGCCGCAGGCGCTGGCCAGGTATTTTGCGTACAAGGGCTCGGTGGTGGTGAATGGCGTATCGCTGACGGTCAACAGTGTCGTCGACGGTGCCGCTGGCTGCACGATCTCGATCAATCTGATACCGCACACCATTACCGCGACGACGCTCAAGCACCTGCGGCCGGGCTCGTCGGTCAACCTTGAGGTCGACCTGATTGCGCGCTATGTCGAGCGCATGCTGTCGGCAACGACGCTGGCTGGCTGAGCGGGCGAGCGCATGTGACGGCGGTGATATGGCGGTGGTCGCGCCGAAATCCTTTAAAATGTGCGGCCTTTCCGGAATCTCCCTCCCCATGTCACTTTCAAGCACAAAAGAGATCATTGCCGAGCTGCGTGCCGGCCGCATGGTCATTCTGGTCGACGAGGAAGATCGCGAGAACGAGGGTGACCTCGTGCTGGCGGCCGAGTTCGTGACCCCCGAGGCGATCAATTTCATGGCCCGCTTCGGACGCGGCCTGATCTGCCTGACGCTCACCGAAGATCGCTGCGACCAGCTGAACCTGCCGCTGATGACGGGGCGTAACGGTACCTCGTTCGGCACCAACTTCACGGTCTCGATCGAGGCGGCCGAAGGCGTGACTACCGGCATTTCGGCGGCCGACCGCGCCCGTACGATCCAGGCAGCGGTGGCGCGCCATGCACGGCCGTCGGACCTGGTGCAGCCCGGTCATATTTTCCCGCTGCGCGCGCAAAAAGGCGGCGTGCTGATGCGCGCCGGCCATACCGAGGCCGGCTGCGACCTCGCCGAGCTGGCCGGCCTGACGCCTGCCGCCGTGATCTGCGAGATCCTGAAGGAAGATGGCACGATGGCACGTCTGCCGGACCTGCTGGAATTCGCGAAGGAGCATGGACTGAAGATCGGCACCATTGCCGACCTGATCCATTACCGCAGTCAGACCGAGAGCATCGTCGAGCGTGTCGGCGAGCTGGAGATGCAGACGCCGTACGGCAGCTTCCATGCGATCGCCTTCCGCGATAAGCCCAGCAGCGGTGCACACCTGGCGCTGGTGCATGGCGCGATCACGGCCGATGCTGAGACGCTGGTCAGGGTGCATCAGCCGGTGTCGATACTCGACCTGCTGGAGACGCGCACGACCACGCATTCATGGAACATGGCCGCTGCGATGACGGCCATCCAGAAGGCGGAGCGCGGCGTGATCGTGCTGTTGAATTGCGAAGAATCGTCCGAGCAGATGTTTGCGCAGTTCAGCGCGCTCGGCGCCGGGCAGCCGTCGACGCCGCCGCGCGCGGCGCGCATGGACCTGCGGACCTATGGCATTGGCGCGCAGATTCTGCGCGAGCTGGGCGTGGGCAAAATGAAATTGCTGGCCAATCCGAGGAAAATGCCCTCGATGACCGGCTTTAATCTGGAAGTGGTTGGCCATCAGGCCAGCCCGGAAAACTGAGGCAGGAGGCGTTATGACCGTAGGAACTTATGAACCCGATTTCGACGGCAACGGCCTGCGCATCGGCATTGTGCAGGCGCGCTTCAATGAAGATGTCTGCCATGGCCTGGCGGCCGCTTGCCTGGCCGAGCTGAAGCACTTGGGTGTCGACGACCAGGATGTGCTGCTGATCAGCGTGCCCGGCGCACTCGAGATTCCGCTGGCGCTGCAGAAGATGGCCGAGTCGGGTCAGTTCGATGCGCTGATCGCGCTCGGCGCGGTGATCCGCGGCGAGACCTACCATTTCGAGCTGGTGTCGAATGAGTCCGGTGCGGGCATTACGCGTATCGGGCTCGATTTCGGCATCCCGATCGCGAATGCGGTGCTAACGACAGAAAACGATGAGCAGGCTGAGGTTCGCATGGCTACCAAAGGTGCCGATGCGGCGCGTGTGGCGGTCGAAATGGCCAACCTCGTGGCTGCGATGGAAGAACTGGCCGACGAGGCCGACGAAGAATAAGGCAGCATATGAGCAGCAAATCTCAGCACGCAAATCCCAACAAGAGCCGCACGCCGCGCCATCGCGCCCGTGAGTTTGCCTTGCAAGGCCTGTATCAATGGCTGATGAGCCAGGAAGATGCCGGCGTGATCGACGCGAACATCCGTAACGCACATGGCTTCGACAAGGCCGACCGCGAGCATTTCGATGCACTGCTGCATGGCACGATCCGCGACGCCGACAGCCTGCGCGCAGACATCGTGCCCTTTATTGACCGAGCTATCGAGCAGTTGTCGCCGATCGAGCATGCAGCGCTGCTGATTGGCGCGTACGAGCTGAAGCAGCATATCGAGATTCCGTACCGAGTCGTGATCAACGAGGCCGTTGAGCTGGCGAAATCGTTCGGCGGCATCGATGGCCACAAATACGTCAACGGCGTGCTCGACAAACTGGCCGCGCAGCTGCGCGCGACCGAGGTCGCGGCCGGACGCTGACGAGGGCAACGATGGATTTCGCGCTCGCACAGCGACTCGATGAGATCGCGCCTTTCCATGTGATGGAAGTGATCAAGCGCGCGGCCGAGCTGGAGAAGGCCGGTCGCTCGACGATCTACATGTGCATCGGCGAGCCGGATTTTCCGCCGCCTCAGCCGGTGCTCGACGCCGCCAGCCGCGCGCTGGCCGACGGCGCGGCCATGCGCTATACCGCCGCGCTCGGTCTGGCCGAGCTGCGTGAGGCCATTTCGGCGCATTACCGCACCGCGTTTGGCGTGACGGTGCCGGCAGAGCGGATTGTGGTGACGGCCGGCGCATCGGCCGCGCTGCTGCTGGCCTGTGCGGCGCTGGTCGAGCGCGACGCCGAGGTGCTGATGCCAGATCCGTGCTATCCGTGCAATCGCCATTTCATCGCGGCGTTCAACGGGCAGCCGAAACTGATTACCAGCGGGCCGGCTGAACGTTTCCAGTTGTCGGCGCAAGCGGTCGACGCACACTGGGGACCGCAGACGCGCGGGGTGCTGCTGGCGTCACCGTCGAACCCGACGGGTACGTCCATTACCCGCGATGAGCTGGCAAAGACACTGGACGTGGTGCGCCGCCGTCACGGCTTCGCCCTGGTGGACGAGATCTATCAAGGCCTGTCTTACGATGCGCCACCGTACACCGCGCTGGAGTTGGGCGACGACCTGATCGTCATCAACAGCTTTTCGAAATATTTTCACATGACCGGCTGGCGGCTTGGCTGGCTGGTCGTGCCGCCGGCGATGCTGCCGGCGATCGAGAAACTTGCGCAAAATTTCTTTATTTGCGCGTCCAGTCTTGCGCAGCATGCAGCGCTGGCCTGTTTTACGCCGCAGGCGCTGGCGGTGGCGGAAGAGCGGCGACAGGAATTTCGCCGCCGGCGCGACTATATTGTGCCGGAGCTGCTGAAGCTGGGTTTCGAGATTCCGGTGCTGCCGGACGGCGCGTTCTATGTGTACGCGGACTGCAGCCGTTTGTCCGACGATGCCGATCAACTGACGCGCGACATTCTGGACCGAACCGGTGTGGTGCTGACGCCCGGGCTGGATTTCGGTATCGATGGCGCGAAGCGCTTTATCCGCGTGTCGTATGCGACGTCCATGGAGAAACTGCAGGAGGCGGTTAGCCGGCTGCGGACCTATTTCGCTGAACGATAAAAAAAGGAGCCTCGGCTCCTTTTTTTATGTCAGCGGCGGCGGTACCGATCACGCAGGTTCGGTTTGGGTCCGGACGTTGCGCGGCATTTGAGCCTTGGCCTCGCGGACCTTGTCGGCTCCCGATGATGAAGGCGGCGTGAAGGTCGGCACGCGCTTGCCGGCCGCGACCGCCCGCAGGCGCGCATGCTCGGCCATCACCTTGTTGGCATAGCCGCCGTCGCTTTCCATGTTGCCTGCGCCAACGTACAGCTTCAGGCCGGCCTCGATTGAACCAGCGCGGCGGATCATGTCTTTCAGGATCTGCGCGCCGACCTGGATATTGGCCACCGGATTCAGCGCGGCAGTCAGCCCGCCATGGTCATCGAATTTGTCGTGATGAACCTTGGACATCACTTGCATCAGACCCTGGGCACCGACCGAGCTCTCCGCATAGGGATTGAAGCGCGACTCGATGGCCATCACGGCCAGGATCAGCAGCGGATCGATTTTCACTGCCTGCGCCGACTCAAAGGCAGCGCCAACGAGCATGCTGCTGGCGCTGCTGGCGATACGGTAGCGCTTGGCCAGCCAGTCGGTCACGCGCTGCTGCATTTGCGCCGAACGCGCGCTGTTCGTGCCAGCGCCGCGCTCAGGGAGGGCGAGCGCCTGCGCCATGCTGTCTTCGTCCGAGACTTCTTGCTCGGCCGTGGTCGCGGCAAACGGCGACAGCGCCTTCAGGTCGTCGAGGAGTTCGGGCCGGAAAAACACCAGCGCGACTGCGGCAATGATGGTGACTTCGATGGCGATCAGGGTGCGGCGTGCCGTCGTCAGGACGCCGCTCATACGGGCGAGAAAATCCTCGCCGAAAAACTGCAGGCGCGGGGAGGCGTTTCCCGCACCGACCAACGCAGTTGACTTGCGTCGACTATTCATAAAACCTCCAGAATCATCGCGGCACTCAAAGCGCCTGGCAAAACACAAGGGCATCGTCCCGTCCACAGGCCGGCTTTGCGGCCGGCATGGTCAGTCTGCATTCACGTTTTGCCAGGCGCTCTGCGCTGAGGCCAATTGCAAGCGTGCTTCGTGCTTCAATTCACCGCGAGATGAAAATTCCGTTTGCGACCGCACGCAGATGCTGCATTGCGACGGCTGAACCGCAAACGCCGGTGTTGCCTTGATCGTCTCCGTTGACTCAGGAGACGTCGACAATCTTTTATCAGGAACGTTTGTCCGACCTGTTCGGGAAACAATCTCTACAATTGCCGACAGGTCTGTTCCTGTTGTGACTGGGCAGCCAGTGTGTTGCCTTTCACGGGACCGGAGTGCTCCGGATGGGCTGCCCGAAAAATTGAGCGGATTGTAGGCGGCGGTTTATATCGAGTCAATACTAGAAAATAAAAAAGCTATAACTATAATTTATTAAAAATTACTTTACAAAAAGAAATTTTTAATAATTTCAAATACTTACACACAAGTTCCGTTTACTGAGTTTCAGATTGAAACATATCAATAGCCGATGAAATATTCCGATTTGCGAGATTTTATTGCCAAGTTGAAAAAATCCGGTGAGTTGGCCGAGGTGGCCATTCCGGTTTCTCCCCACTTGGAGATGACTGAATTGTGCGATCGCACATTGCGTGTGGGCGGTCCCGCGCTACTGTTTACAAAGCCAAGCGGACATACGATGCCGGTGCTCGGCAACCTGTTTGGCACGCCGAAACGGGTGGCGCTGGGCATGGGTGCGTCGGAGGTCGGCGAGCTGCGGCGCATTGGCCAGCTGCTGTCGGCACTAAAAGAGCCAGAGCCGCCGAAGGGCCTGAAGGACGTGCTGGGCCTGGGCTCGCTGGTGAAGGCGGTCTGGGATATGGCGCCGCGCGAGGTTCGTTCGCCCGCTTGTCAGGAGCTGGTGTGGGAAGGCGCAGACGTCGACTTGGCGCGCTTACCGATCCAATATTGCTGGCCGGGCGACGCGGCACCGCTGATTACCTGGGGCCTGGTGATTACGAAGGGACCGCACAAGAAGCGGCAGAATCTTGGCATCTATCGGCAGCAAGTGATCGGCCCGAACAAGCTGATCATGCGCTGGCTGGCCCACCGCGGCGGTGCGCTCGATTTTCGCGAACATTGTCTGGCCAATCCCGGCCAGCCGTATCCGATCGCTGTGGCGCTCGGCGCGGATCCGGCGACAATACTGGGCGCGGTGACGCCGGTGCCCGACAGCCTGTCTGAATATCAATTCGCCGGACTGCTGCGTGGCAGTCGAACCGAGCTTGGCAAGGCGATCGGCAGCGAACTGCGGGTACCGGCCACGGCCGAGATCGTGCTGGAGGGACATATCTACCCGGATGAAACGCATGCCAGCGGCTATGAACACGCGCTGGAAGGGCCGTTTGGCGACCACACCGGTTATTACAATGAGCAGGACTGGTTTCCGGTCTTTACGGTCGATCGCATCACGATGCGGCGCGATCCGATCTATCACTCGACCTACACTGGCAAGCCGCCGGATGAGCCGGCCGTGCTGGGCGTCGCATTAAACGAAGTGTTTGTGCCGTTGCTACAGAAGCAATTTGCCGAAATTACGGATTTCTATCTGCCGCCCGAGGGCTGCAGCTACCGGATGGCCGTCGTGCAGATGAAGAAGGCCTATCCGGGACATGCGAAGCGGGTGATGTTCGGCGTCTGGAGCTTCCTGCGCCAGTTCATGTACACGAAGTTCATCGTCGTCGTCGATGACGATGTGAATATTCGCGACTGGAAAGAGGTGATCTGGGCAATCACGACGCGGGTCGATCCGGTGCGCGATACGACGATGGTCGACAACACGCCGATCGATTATCTCGATTTCGCGTCGCCAGTCAGCGGGCTGGGCAGCAAGATGGGCATCGATGCGACCAATAAATGGCCGGGCGAGACCGACCGCGAGTGGGGGCGCACGATCACGATGGATGAGGCTGTGAAAGCACGGGTGGACGAGATCTGGCAGCAGCTCGGGTTGTAATCTGCGGCATCGGATGCCTTGTGTTTCATTCGCTGCAGCGCTGTCGGCGCTGCAGCGTTAAGCTTCAATGCACCGCACTTAGAAATCGATCGAAGCTTCGCAGTGAATGCTGATAAAATGCGCGTCGGCGGGCCCCTGCGCATTGTGGCATGGTCAACCTGGTCAGGTCGGGAACGAAGCAGCCACAGCCATTTCCCGCAAGTGCCGCAGACAAGGCTCGCCTCTTCCGTTGTTTCTCCCTCATGCCCATTCGATTCGCATGCCGCGGCGGTCGCATTATCCATCCGTCATTGCACGTTCAATAAGCTTCGAAAAATCGCATTCAGGCAGCGTGCCGTACACGCGTCCGTGTCCTGCATCGCAGCGACTGGCGATGAAGGCGTCGGCGACCGGTGCCGGCGCTTGCTCGATCAGCAGCGTGGCTTGCGCCAGCAGCGCCAGCGATTGCACCAGCTGACGCGAGCGCGCTTGCTGGCTCTCTGCCGGCAAGCGGGTGGCGGCGCTCAGACTATCGAACAGCGGTTGTAGCCGCGTATCGGCCTGCACCCCGGACTGCAGCCAGTGGATCAGCGGCTGCAGCGCATCGCCAAGCTGCCGCATGCCTCTTAATACATCCAGGCACATCACATTGCCTGAACCTTCCCAGATCGAATTCACCGGCGTTTCCCGATAGAGCCAGGCCACCGGGCCGTCGTCGACGTAGCCATTGCCCCCGAGGACTTCCATGCATTCGCCGCAGAATTCGACCGCGCGCTTGCAGATCCAGAATTTCGCTGCAGGCGTCAGTACTCGTAGCAAGGCAGTCTCGCCGTTGTCTTGTGCCTTCGCCAGCCGTAATGCCAGAAGCAGCGCCGCTTCGCTTTCCAGTGCGAGATCGGCGAGCACGTTCATCATCAGTGGATGCTGTACCAGCGGTCTGCCGAACGCGATGCGATGCCGGGCGTGGTGAATTGCCTGCGACAAGGCCTGGCGCATCAGCGCTGCGCTGGCGATGGCGCAGTCGAGCCGCGTCAGGCTGGCCATGTCGGCCAAGGTCGCGATGCCACGCCCGGGCTCGCCCACCAGTGTGCCGTGCGCATCGGCAAACTCAACTTCGGCACTGGCATTCGAGCGGTTGCCCATCTTGTCTTTCAGTCGCTGCAGCAGCACCGGATTGCGGCTGCCGTCGGCGCGCCAGCGCGGAACGAAGAAGGCGGACAAGCCGTCGGCCGTCGATGCCAGCACCAAATGAGCGTCGCACATCGGTGCGGAAAAAAACCATTTATGACCTGTCAATTGATAAGTCGCGCCGCGCCCGCCGCCGCCCAGCGGCACGGCCTCGGTGCGGGTGCCGCGCAGATCGGACCCGCCTTGTTTTTCTGTGAGCCCCATGCCGATCATGATCGATTGTTTGGCATCGATCGGCAGGTCGCGCGGATCGTGATCGCGGCTGAAGAGTTTGTCGGCCAGCGTTGCGTACAGCGGCTCGTGTTGCAGTATCGGTATGGCGGCGGAGGTCATGGTCACCGGACACAGGCTGCCGGCTTCAACCTGTGCATGCAGGTAAAAGGCGAGTGCGCGCTCGACATGGGCGTTCGGCGATGCGGCTTGCCAGGCGCATCCCTGCAGGCCGCTCTCGCGCAGCTTGGCCAGCAGCGTGTGCCAGGCCGGATCGAACTCAGTCTGGTCGATGCGATGGCCTTGCCGGTCATGGGTTTTCAGCTGCGGCGGAAAGCGGTTTGCCCGTTGTGCCAGTGTTTGCGCGTCCGGACTGCCTGCCCAGCGACCGAGCCCGGACAGCCGAGCGACGGCGTCGGGAGCCAGCTCGCGCAGGGCTGCCGTGTGCAGCGCCGGATCGATATCAAACAGATTAACGCTCGCCAATGTCGGCGTCTGGTTGCTCACTTCATGGGTAGGCCAGCGCATGGCGTCCTCCGGAACTTGCTCAGAACTTGTCTCGTCCGGCCATGGGCGGCGTTGGCAGACCTCGGGATTGACATGGCGAGAGCGCTTGTTGTTGCAGCAAAGAGCGTATCTGTCAGCAGCACTGTGCATATTGTGCAGAATACGCGTGACGCGGGCCAGTGGCGCGCTCGGGTAGAATTCACGCTTCGATAATGACAGCGCCTCCGGACATGTCCTACCAGGTCCTCGCCCGCAAATACCGCCCGAAAAGTTTCGACAGCCTGGTCGGTCAGGAGCATGTGGTGCGCGCGCTCACGCATGCGCTTGAGCAAAAACGGCTGCACCACGCGTATTTGTTTACCGGTACCCGTGGCGTCGGCAAGACCACGTTGTCGCGGATCCTCGCGAAATCGCTGAACTGCCAGGGCGCGGATGGTGGCGGCGACATCACTGCGCAGCCCTGTGGCGTGTGCGAAGCTTGCACAGCGATTGATGCCGGTCGCTTTGTCGATTACATCGAGATGGATGCCGCGTCGAACCGTGGTGTCGACGAAATGGCGCAGCTGCTCGAACAGGCGGTGTATGCGCCGTCGAATGCGCGCTTCAAGGTCTATATGATCGACGAAGTGCACATGCTGACCAGCCACGCATTCAATGCGATGCTGAAGACGCTCGAAGAGCCACCGGCCCATGTCAAGTTCATCCTCGCCACCACCGACCCGCAGAAAATTCCGGTCACGGTGCTGTCGCGTTGTCTGCAGTTTAATTTGAAGCAGATGCCACCGGGGCACATCGTCGGGCATCTGGAAAATATCCTTGCGCAAGAGCAGATCGCATTCGATCCGCCGGCGCTGCGGCTGCTGGCGCAGGGCGCACAAGGCTCGATGCGCGATGCGTTGTCGCTCACAGATCAGGCCATCGCCTATGCCGCTGGCAGAGTCACGCTGGACGCGGTACAGGGCATGCTGGGCGCGCTTGACCACACTTATCTGGTGAGCCTGCTCGATGCGCTTGCCGCGCAAGACGGCGCGGCGCTGTTGGCGATCGCCGACGAGATGGCCGCGCGCAGCCTGTCATGGAGCGCCGCGCTGCAGGACCTGGCAACCTTGCTGAACCGTATTGCGATTGCGCAGGCTGTACCGGCTGCCGTGCCTGACGATCTGCCCGGGCGCGACGACATCTTGCGGCTGGCGCAGACCTTTCCTGCTGAAGACGTGCAATTGTTTTATCAGATCGTTGTGCATGGACGCAGCGAACTGGGATTGGCGCCTGATGAATATGCGGGCTTCACGATGACGCTTTTGCGCATGCTGTCCTTCGTGCCGCTGGATGGCGGCGGGCAGCACGTGCCGGCGCCGGCCGCTGCCACGGTAGCGCCGCGTGCCGTGCCTGCTGCGGCCGCTGCCCCGGCCCCTGCATCAGCTCCTGCTCCCGCTCCCGAACCGGAACGCGCGCTGTCTGCGCCAGCGGCGGATCCGGCCGTGCGGCCGATGAGCCCTGCGATGGCAGCACTGGCTGCGGCACGCAGCGCGCGTGCCAAACCGGCGCCTGCGATGGCGCCACGACCGGCACCGGCACCGGCCGCCGTGCCCGCACCTTCTGCGCCATCAGCACCGCCGCCATGGGAAGACGATGGTCTGATGCTGCCTCCGGTCGACGCTACCGACCTGGCTCAAAAAAAAACTGAACAACCCATCCGTGTTGCCGCCGAGAGCAGCGATCTGCCGGCTGAAGACGCATGGCCTTTCGATGTACCGCCGGAAGACGGGTATGACGTGCAAGCGCCGGTCGCTGCGCCGGCGGTTATTGAAAGCGAAGCCGAGGTCGTGGCGGACACCGGCGGTATCGACTGCGACTGGCCGCAACTGGTGAGGCAGCTGCCTTTGCGCGGCGTGGTTCACCAGCTGGCCATGCAGAGCGAGCTGCTGTCTTGCCGAGAGGATGGCCAGGCATTGCTGATCCAAATTCGAGTACCCGTCGACACGTTGCTGTCGGCCGGCAGCAGCGACAAACTGGCAGCCGCGCTGACCGTGCACTACGGGCGGCCGGTGCGGCTCGACGCCACGATCGGTGCCGTCAGGCGTACCGCGCATGCGGCCGACCTGGCCGATCAGGCCGAGCGCCAGCGCCTGGCCGAACGAACGCTCCAGGACGATCCCTTTGTGCAGACACTGATGCGCGATTTCGGCGCGACGATCGTGCCGGGATCGATCAGGCCGGTCTGAGCGGCGCGCTCTGCGTCACCGACAATTTCCACACACTATTCACTTTGAAGAGGAGTTCACCATGATGAAAGGCCAACTTGCCGGTCTGATGAAGCAGGCCCAGGCCATGCAGGACAACATGAAGAAAATGCAGGACCATCTGGCGACGATCGAAGTCGAAGGCCAGGCCGGCGCCGGTATGGTGAAGGTGGTCATGACCTGCAAGAACGACGTCAAGCGCGTATCGATCGATCCGTCGCTGCTGGCCGACGACAAGGACATGCTCGAGGATCTCGTGGCAGCTGCATTCAACGATGCCGTGCGCAAGGCAGAGGCCACATCGGCCGAGAAGATGTCGGGCCTTACCTCCGGCCTGCCACTGCCGCCAGGCTTCAAACTGCCGTTCTGACGCGTTCGTGAAGAACCCGTCCAGCCTCGACTTTCTCGCCGAGGCGCTGCGCCGGCTGCCGGGCATCGGCCCGAAGTCTGCGCAGCGGATTGCATATCACCTGTTGCAGCACGACCGCGAAGGCGCGGCAATGATCGCGCGCGCCATGACGCAGGCGATCGAGCGAATTCATCATTGCGCCTTGTGCAATACGTTTACTGAAAACGATATTTGCGACACCTGCAGCGATGCTGCGCGTGACGCCAGCTTGTTGTGTGTGGTCGAGACCCCCGCCGATCAATTGATGATCGAGCAGACGCTCACCTATAAAGGTATGTATTTCGTGCTGATGGGCAGGCTGTCGCCGCTGGACGGCATCGGCCCGAAAGATCTGCAGCTCGATAAGCTGATCGCGCGCGCGACCGACGGTGTGGTCACCGAGGTCGTGATGGCGACCAATTTCACCAACGAAGGCGAAGCGACGGCGCACTACATCAGCGAAACGCTGAAGGCGCGCGGACTGAAAGTCTCGCGACTGGCGCGCGGCGTGCCGGTGGGCGGCGAGCTTGAGTATGTCGATGCCGGCACGATTGCGCGCGCGATGCTGGACCGTCGCGCGACCTGATACTGACTCCTTTACTCCCGACAGCGATGCAAGAACAAAAAAAATCCGCCGGCCCGCTTGCCGGCATCAAGGTTCTGGAACTCGGCACGTTGATCGCCGGACCTTTTTGCGCGCGCATGATGGCGGAATTTGGCGCAGACGTGATCAAGGTCGAATCGCCCGACGGCGGTGATCCGATCCGGCAATGGCGCGTGCTCAAGGACGGCAATTCGCTGTGGTGGACGGTGCAGAGCCGCAACAAAAAGAGCATCACGCTGAACATGAAAGACCCGCGCGGGCAGGCGATCGCGCGTCGCCTTGCGCTCGAAGCCGATATCGTGATCGAGAACTACCGGCCAGGCGTACTGGAGAAATGGAACCTCGGCTTTGAGCAGCTGAAGGCGGTCAATCCGGCACTGATCATGGTGCGGCTGTCCGGCTATGGCCAGACCGGGCCGATGCGCGATGCGCCCGGGTTCGGCGCGATTGGTGAGTCGATGGGTGGCATACGCTACGTGTCGGGCCATCCGGACCGGCCGCCGGTGCGCATCGGTATTTCCATCGGCGATTCGATTGCATCCTTGCATGGCGCGATCGGTGCGCTGATGGCGCTGCGCCATCGGGATGTGACCGGCGGCCGCTGGAACGGCAAGACGGGCGCTGACTGCGTCGCCGGCCTGGGGCAAGTGGTGGACGTTGCGCTGTACGAGGCCGTATTCAACCTGATGGAATCGCTGGTGCCCGAGTACGACCACGCTGGTGTGGTGCGTGAGCGCACCGGTGGCTCACTGCCGGGCATCGTCCCTTCGAATACCTACACGACCGCTGACGGCGAGAACATCGTCGTGGCGGGCAACGGCGACGCGATCTTCAAGCGCCTGATGAAGGCCATTGGCCGTGACGACATGGCAAATGATCCGCAGTTGGCCAACAATGCCGGCCGGGTACCGCGCACCGACGAGATCGACGGTGCTATCCAGGCCTGGTGCGGCCAGCGCGACATCGATTCCGCGCTTGAGATTCTGAAGGCGGCGGACGTGCCGGTGTCGAAAATTTATTCAGTGCGCGACATGCTGCAGGATCCGCAGTTCCTTGCACGTCAGATGTTCGAGCAACATCTGTTCAAAGACGGCACGTCGATCAAGCTGCCGGCCGTGACACCGAAGCTGTCTGAAACGCCGGGCGGTACTCGCTGGATCGGCCCGGAGTTGGGGGAGCATACCGACGAGGTTCTCAATGACTTGGGTTACAGCGCAGAAGATATCGCTGAACTCAGGCGTAGCGGCGCGCTGTAAGTACAGCTCAATTCAACCCCATCTCTGAAGTCAATCGCTGCCACGCAGGTAGCGCTCTGGCCTGTTTATTTGCATGTATTACAGGCGCGGATCATCGATCAGCGAACCTAATGGCATGTTGCGACACAAAAATCCTGTTCTGACGGATTCTCTGGATCAACAAAGTGGTTAGTTGTTGGCTGCCAGATGACAGCTGCATTCTTGCAGGTCTCCCGACTTTGGACTCGTGAAGATTTTATTTCTGTAAACACGTTTGTTAAAACCAGTGTCTGCAGAGTCCCCGGGAGCGCCGCTGCGAGCGTAGTTGTACCGGTTACAGCCGGCCTGATTCCGTCAACTATTTTCATTCAGATCAGGAGATGAGCATTATGCGCAGCGCTACGCATGCAACAGCACCGACAACTCCGCCGTACAGCCCGGAGAATGCGGGCGTTACCGATGGGGAGATCCATCAATTATTTGATGCACGACCGCAGAATGAACAGAAATCTGCCGGTGTCTTCCGCACTGCATTTTCGGCTATTTCAAATGCCTATGTTAATGCAGGAAAATTTATAACAAAAATACTTGAAAAAATTGGATTGCGTCGGCAAGAGGTAGGCATTGGAAATCCGCTTGGTAAGCAAGAAGGGGTTGGAAAATCAAGGGAGGAGATAAACATTGAAATCCCGATTGGTAAGCCAGAAAATATTAGGAAACCAAGCTTGCCTCTTGAGTTGCGCGAAGCGATCAGTGAATTCGAGGCGCAAAAACGTGCTGCGGATAAAGACACTGCCCAGCAAAATTTCATTAATGAAAATGATATGGATGCAATATCGGTCTTCATAGAGTTAGAGGAAGATAAATATTATTTTGATCAGTATTTAAGACTTTGCACATTTAATAAAATAGAGGCGGGAGTCTGTCTATGCCCTGCAAATTTTAAAGAGGGTGCACAACGTCATGCGGAGAGTTTAATCAAACTCGTCAGCGCGCGGGAAAAGCATGCTAATGATAATCAACAGATATTTTGGCTGCCGGCGGACGATCGAGCTAGGTTGGTCGCGGCACAAAAATTTTTGAACACTCATTCGAGCAGTAATGTGGATTTGCTTCCGGTTATTCCGAAAAATTCTTTGATACAACTATTGAGCTTTACCGAATGGCAACGATGGAAAAAAGCCCCTTTGAAAGAAGAGTTTGTACCACAAGAACCTGGACTCAATATTGATGCTGCTGTTGAATATGCAAAATTCTTGCTTGAGGACCATGCGGGAAAGGATAGAGCAAAGATTAATAAAGAACTTTCTGCTCTGTTGAAAGATGCGGCCGTTTTAATTAATGAGCAGGATGGCTGTAGGGCTGAATTTGACAACGCATGGGATTATGCTGAATTAATGAGTAATATCGAGCCAGAGGTCCTGGCCATGAAAAAAAATATTCAGACTGGCTTGTTTGGTTCATCAGTTATTTATGCCGAGCAAGGCAGGAAGAATCTTGGTCTGCAAATGGAAAGTTTCATGGCCTGGCAAAAATGGCGTGCTGACTCTAATTATCTGCCTGTAGAGTCAGACCTGAGCTTAGAGGCGGCCATTCAATACGCAAAGTTTCTCACTGCGCAATCGGAAGAGAAGCGCCAGATCATCCTTGACAGCGGAAAATCCATTATCAACGATGCGAATGACCTCGTTCAAAACGCGGAGAGATACAAAGAAGGATTTAACGATGCCTGCGAAACAGCAAACATTCGAAATTTGGTAAACAATCAAGCCCGGCAAATTCTTGAAAATGAGCCGGTCATCGATAAGCCTGAATCCGCGCAACACGGCGCTCAGTTCACCGAGCCACCATCGGCCGTTATTTCGACCAGTCCAGAGCAGGCCAAGGTTAATGAGCCCGGGGTGACGTTGGCACCGACATCGAAATCTATTGATATTCCTGTTACACAAGAAACCAAGACGCCCGATGCCGTAACCGGCGATGCTGTTTTGCCGCCAGTATCAACGCCTGAGGTCAAACCCCAGCCCCAGTCGAGTAACGCGTTGCCGGAGCCTATTCCGAAACTTCAGGATTTCGATCCTCGTCTTCAGGACATTGGAACGGCTTTGCTGAAAGAATTTTTCGAGTTGTATGAAAAAGAACCAATCCATAGCAAGAGCAACTTTGCTGCCGCAGATAAGTTCTTCTCGCAGCTGCCAGCCTCCGCAGCTGACGCCTATTTGGAGAGAATTTATAAAGGTGAGTCCGTGTCGCTCGATTATCTGAAATTCATGCAGCCAGCAGACCGGATTGTTACCGAGTATAGGCGCCGTCAAAAACTGTAAGCCCAAGCAATCACCTGACGCAGCGCCTCAACCCGCCGACGCAATCAGCAATTCCAGTTTCACCGCGTCGGCGCAGAACAAGCGGATGCCTTCGGCCAGCTTTTCCGTGGCCATGGCATCCTCGTTCATTGCCATCCTGAACGCTTTTTCATCCAGACTGATCTTCTTCAGCTCGGTCTTCGCCGACGCTTCCGGCGACAGCTTGCGCTCGACCTCGCCTTCGGTATCGGCCAGTTTTTGCAGCAATTCCGGGCTGATCGTCAGCAGATCGCAGCCGGCAAGTTCCAGAATCTGCGAAGTGTTGCGGAAGCTCGCGCCCATCACTTCGGTCGAATAACCGAATTTTTTATAGTACTCGTAGATACGCGTGACCGACTGCACTCCCGGGTCGTCCGCACCCGTGTATTCCACACCGTTCGCTTTTTTGTACCAGTCATAGATGCGGCCGACGAACGGCGATATCAGCTGCGCCTTTGCTTCGGCACAGGCGATTGCCTGCGGCAGGGAGAACAGCAGCGTCATGTTGCAGCGGATGCCCTCTTTCTCCAGCACTTCGGCGGCGCGGATACCTTCCCAGGTGGATGCGATCTTGATCAGCACGCGCTCGCGCTGAATGCCGGCGGCTTCGTAGAGCGCGATCAGGTAGCGCGCCTTTGCGATAGTACCTTCGGTGTCGAACGATAGCCGTGCATCAGTCTCGGTCGATACGCGACCGGGAATGATCGCAAGGATCTTCAGCCCGAATGCCACCAGCAAATGGTCAATGACGTCACCCACTGGCTTGCCCGGATGGGCGCGCAGCGTCTCTTCCAGCAGCGGCCGGTATTCCGGCTTTTGCACGGCTTTCAGGATCAGCGATGGGTTTGTCGTCGCATCATGCGGCTGGAATACTTCCATTGCATGAAAATCGCCGGTATCGGCAACGACGGTGGTGTACTGCTTCAACTGAGTAAGCTGTTTCATGGTGTACTGCCAGAGGTCAAAGGTTAGAGAGACAACGAGCGCGTTATTCTACCCAGCTCGTGAGATGCCGCATCGATGAGCGCAGTTCATCGCAGTGCCGCAGCGGCACGCGCAATCAGAGAAGATGTCGAGCTATCGTGCGTATGCGCGGCCGGCGAGCCTTCGAGCTCGGACAGAATTCGTGCGGCCAGCGTCTTGCCGAGCTCGACTCCCCATTGATCGAAGCTATTGATATTCCACAGCGCGCCCTGCACGAAGGTCTTGTGCTCATACAGCGCAATCAGCGCACCCAGCGTTTCCGGCGTGAGCCGCTCCATCAGCAGCATATGACTGGGATGATTGCCCGGACAGGCGCGGTGCGGCGGCAGGTTGGGGGCGGCATTGCCGTTCATGAGCGCCTCGGCCTGTGCGAAGCAATTTGCCAGCAGCACCTTGTGCTGCTGGATGTAATCGTGCGCCGGCTTGAGTACGGCAATGAAATCGACCGGCACAATGTCCGTGCCCTGGTGAAGCATCTGGAAATAGGCATGCTGGCCATTTGTGCCGACGCTGCCCCAGATCACTGGCGCGGTGTGGAAGCCTACCCGCTGACCGTCGCGCGTGACGCCCTTGCCGTTGCTCTCCATGTCCAGCTGTTGCAGGTACGCCGGGAACAGCCAGAGATCCTGGTGATAGGGCGCGATCAGATGCGAACCGGCGCCGAAGAACTGCCGATACCAAAATCCGCTGAGTGCCAGCAATGCCGGCATATTGCGCTCCAGCGGCGCGCTGCGGAAATGTTCGTCCATCGCATGGGCGCCGGCCAGAAATGCGCGGAATTGCGGCGCGCCGATCGCGACAAGTAGCGACAGACCGATCGACGACCAGATCGAATAGCGGCCGCCGACCCACTCGCGGAACGGAAACATGTTTTCCGCTGCGATGCCGAAAGCTGTCACTGCCTCGCTGTTGGTCGATACCGCGACGAAGTGCCGGTGCAGATCGGCCGTTTGTCCTTTCCGCAGAAACCAGTTGCGAGCGTCATGCGCATTCAGCAGGGTTTCGTGCGTCGAGAACGACTTGGACGAGACGATAAAGAGCGTCGTCTCCGGGTCGAGCCGGCCGAGCACGGCAGAAGTCGCGTGACCGTCCACATTCGACAGGAAATGGAAGTTCAGGCTGGTCGTCGCAAATGGGCGTAACGCAGCACAGGTCATTGCCGGGCCCAGATCGGAGCCACCGATGCCTATGTTGACCACATCCGTGATCGACTTGCCGCTGTAGCCCTTCCATTCGCCGCTGCGCACCCGCGTCGCAAAGGATTCCATCCGGTCCAGCACTTGCTGCACCTCGGCGACCAGTTCTTCACCCTCCCAGTCGAAGCGCGAACCGCGCGGCAGCCGCAGCACCGTGTGCAGCGCGGCGCGGTCCTCGGTGACGTTGATGCGCTCGCCGCGGAACATCGCGTCGCGCAGCGCTTCCACGCCGCGCGAGCGCGCGAAATCAGCCAGCAGTGTCAACGTTTCCGGCTGCAGATGTGTCTTCGAAAAATCGAAGAATAAACCTGCGGCATCCATGGAAAAACGGGCGGCGCGCTGCGGATCCTGCGCGAACAGGTGATTCAGGTGCCACTGGCGTGCGTTATCGGCGTGGTGTTGCAGCGCGGCGAATTCGCGGGACGGTGCAGGCGGCGGAAGTGATGGGGCGTTCAGATCTTGCATGCGGTGAGAGTCCCGGACCGGCATTGCCGGGCTGCAGCCAGGTACTCGTTGTCTTGGTCACGCCGGATGATACCTGCATCGGCCCGGCCGCCGTTGAATTTGCTGCAAGCCAGAGCAAATTCAGCGGCTTGCTAACTCATGCGCAAACGAGGCCACGCCACTCGGCGGCGTGGCTCCGCCTCACGGAAAACGTCCGCCAACGACTGGCATGACCCATTTGTCTTTCTGGATATGTTTTTCGTGTGTGCGATAAGCGACAGATTCGTACAAAAATTTCATATTTTTGTTGTTATAAAAGCAAAAAATCAGTAACTTTTCAAAAAGGCAATCCGATAGCCGAACAAAACGTCGTAATAGCTTTTTCCCGGTTGACCATCGACTCACTCGCTCGTCGGGTGACAGGAGCCAAAGATGCAAGCTTATTCAAGCACTGTCAGGGATCTCTATGCGCTTGCTGAATATGCATCGCCCGATCAATTTCTGACGCGTGCGATCGAATTGATGAAGACGTGGATCCGATTCGATGGCGCCATTTTTGGTACGGGTGAGCGTGCTGGCGCGCTCTCGTCGCCTGGCCCGGAATTCGCCACACCGAACCCGGGGGCGGCTCCCAGAGAGACGGCATCCGCGCCGGGGCCAATGGGCGAGGATCCCGTCGCGCGCGGTTTCCGCGATGCGCCGATGGCGCCGACCCGCGGCGGGATCCGCGAGCTGTATCGCAAGAGCCGTGACGGAAAGCACGTCCATTCCAGGCAGCTCAGCGGTGTGCGCTCGCTTGCCGATGAGCTCGGTCTGTGCCATCTGATGGTCTATGGCGACGATCCCCAGAAGGTGAAGCCGGCGCGCTGGATCCTGCTATACCGGCAGCAGGACGTCCGCTTTGCCGAGAGCGACGCCGCGATGTTGCATGGCCTCTGGGTGCATTTGTCGCGCGCATTGGCGATCAATCGCGCCCGTACGTTCGAGCGCCTGGCCGCGCCAACAGCCAAAAGCGACAGCTCCGCATCAGGCCTGATCACCAGCGAAGGTCAGATCGAAATTGCCGACCAGCGCTTCTATGATTTGCTGGAACGCGAATGGCCAGAAATCGCACCAGATTTCATTCCTGCACAAGCGCTGGAATTCCTGAATGTGGGAAAGCCTTATCGTGGCGCGCAAATCGAAATGACGGTGGTGCAGCAGGATGGCGGCAACCTGTGCCGCATTCGTCCGGTCAGCGCGACAGAGCTACTGACGCCGCGTGAATTCGTGGTGGCTCGACGGTTTGCCGCCGGCATGAGCCACAAGCAGATTGCGCGTGAATTTGGCGTCTCGCACCACACGGTACGCAACCAGCTCGCGCATCTGTATCGCAAGCTGGGGCTACACGATAAGGCGTCGCTGGCGCAGTATTTCGCGGCGAACGTAATGCAGCGCTAACTGAGGCCGCGCGGCCTGGCCGGCATGGCGTCGGTAGTCGCTGCCCGGCGATGGTGGCCTGCATCCATCCGCTACAATGTCGCCTTTAAAATTAAGGCGGCAGCAATGACCCAGGACGAACTCAAACAGGCCGTCGCGCGCGCGGCGATCGATTATGTGGTGGATGGCGAGATCATTGGTGTCGGTACCGGTTCCACTGCTAATTTTTTCATCGATGAGCTCGGCAAGATCCGTGATCGCATCCAGGGCGCGGTTGCGTCGTCCGAGGCGACCGCAGCGCGGCTGAAGTCGCATGGCATTCCCGTGTTCGACTTGAACGATGTCGAGCGACTGTCGGTTTATATTGATGGCGCCGATGAAATCGACCGCAGCGGGGCGATGATTAAAGGTGGCGGCGGTGCGCTGACGCGAGAGAAGATCGTTGCTGCCGTGGCCGACAAGTTCGTCTGCATCGCCGATGAGTCGAAACTGGTGGATGTCATGGGCAAGTTTCCGCTGCCGGTCGAAGTCGTGCCGATGGCCGCAGCCTCGGTGACGCGTGCACTGTCGGCACTCGGCGCTACGGTCAAGCTGCGCATCAAAGACGGCCAGGTCTTCGTGACCGACAACGGCTGTCACATTCTCGATGCGGCCGGACTGCAGATTCGCGACCCGAAAGCGCTGGAGCAGCAAATCAACCAGATTCCCGGCGTTGTCACCGTGGGCCTGTTCGCCTTGCAGGGTGCGGCGGTCTGTCTGCTTGGTACTTCAGGTGGCGTTAAGACAATGACGTTCTAAAGCGGAGAACGGTTCAGGCGCGACGCAGCGGAACGCCCTCGGCCTCCATTGCACACCGCAGCGCATGGGTGAGATGGACGAGTGAATTTCGTCCGATATAGCCATCAAGCGACGGGTCATTCTTTAGCTTGTTGCCAACGAGCGAGTGGCTGTCCCAGGCGTTCAGGATCACGCGGTTGTCAGTGATCCAGTTGCCGGGGATGCTGCCTGCCAGCTCAATGGGCTGGCATAGTGTCCCATCGGCTTCTGTGGCTTTCATGGCCGCCAGGCGCTCATTCACATCCTTCAGCGCGTGGTCGTTCCTGTCGGTGAAATCTACCGACTTGCCCATCTTGCGCAATTCGTAGGCCAGCTCTGCGAGCTTACCGATGGCAATTTTTCGCGCCTGATCCTTGACTGTCTGATCGCCGAGCCCGTTCAGGTAAGCGCCGATACCGATGCCTGCCAGTGTGAATTCCATTTTGTCCGGATGGGTGCGCGCATACGTCAGCACCTGGTGCTTGATGGTGTCAAACGATTTCGCATAATTGTCGGCATAGAACGCCTTAATCCCGTTGTTGTCTCGTTTTGCGTACAGCGCAAATTCGGGCTGATCGGGCGAGTCTAGTGCCGGCGCTATGACCGAAAGCACGGTGACGTCGACATATCCTCCCTTGCCATTGGCCATCGGGGTGTCCATGGCCAGGCTCAGTTGATTGCCGGGCTTCAGGATGTCCGGCACATGGCCGGGCCGAGCGGCGGCTGCCGTGCGATTGAACAGGCTATTGCTCCAGCCAGTGACTTGCCCGTTGGATCCCGAGTCAGGCCGGTCGCTCTGTGCAATGTTCCAGATCTGCCGTTGGAATGCCAGTTGACGGGCAACGTCAACATCCAGTTTGGCGTGGATCTCCATCGACTCGACCAGCGTCGCCAGTGACTGGCCTTCGTTGCCCTCGACAGAGGCGTTCAGATGTTTCAGCAAATTGTCGAATGCGTTTCCTTGTATCTGCGTCGTGTGATTCAAATACGCTTTCATCCTATTCTGAACATTGGTCCAGTTCGGATGCTCGCGCATCGCTTTAGGCATCGCGTCGAGCGCCTTATTCAATTCGTCCCAATGTTGCTGCGCCGCTTTCGTAAGGCTTACCTCACCGATCTTTGCAGGCTTTTCCATCGGCGTAGCCTGGGGTGACCGTATGTTTTGGCGCCGCAGCGCGCAGGTTGCTTTTGTCACCGCTGCGCGGTCGACGCTGTTGGCCGCCATCTCGGTTTGGACGGCATGTTGCCCGAAAGCGGCCGACAGTAAATCCGTGACCGCGCTTTTGACCTCCAGTTTTATAAGGTACATGAAGGAAAAGAACATGCTGCTTCGGACGTCGGCCGCTTTCTCGCTGGCCGACAGATGAACCGCGACGAGTTGTGCCACGGCGCTGTCCAGCGTGGTCTTGTCTCCTTGCGCCGTTGCGTCTCGGATCGCGGCTTGTATGCGACCTCCGAGCTTTGCGAGCGACGGATCTCTGGATGCCAGTATCTGGGAAATCTGCAGGCGAATATCGTTTGAATCGACAGCTCGCTGAGCGGCTGGACCGCATTCCTTGCGTAATTGCCTGATCAAATTGAATTCGTTTCCTTGAGCGCTGCCGATACCCCACAGCGCCGCCAGCGCATGCGTGGGTGAAATCTGATGAAAGGCGATGCTCGTCAAGACCGAATCAATATTGGCTGTTGTGCTCTCAGCGCCTCGATTCGCAGGTTGCGGCACCCTCGCCGGAACGTGAGTGGCAGAGTTAACAGACATGGCTGGCATCCGATCAGGTATCTCGGATGCTCAGTATGGTCCTGAATCACCACGATGGAACCTGCTCGGTGCACTACCGGCACCGCACTGATGAACTATACGGCTGGCGAGGCGTAAAACACAAAGCCCGCACAGTCTTGCGACGGTGCGGGCTTTTGCAAACGCTCAGGGCGGTTGCTTAATTCGACGGCGGCACGTAGCCAACAGCCTGGTCGGCGCCTTCGCCAAAGAAATGCTTCTCCATCTGCGCTGCCAGATATTTACGTGCGCGCACATCGGCGAGATTCAGCCGGTTCTCGTTGACCAGCATCGTCTGATGCTTCAGCCAGGCCGCCCACGCTTCTTTCGATACGCTCTCCCAGATCTTCTTGCCGAGTTCGCCGGGATAGGGCGGGAAGTCGAGGCCTTCGGCCTCTTTGTTCAGTTTGATGCAGTGGACCATGCGGGCCATAACGATTTCTCCAGAATAGGTCGGTCAAAGATGCTTGATCAGTACCAGCGACTTGCGCTGCCAGTTGTACATGTTCTGTCGGTCCTTCGGCAGGTCGTCGACCGTTGCGCTGACAAAGCCGCGCTTAAGGAACCAGTGCGCGGTGCGGGTCGTCAGCACGAACAATTTTTTGAAGCCGGCCGCGCGTGCGCGGTTCTCGATATGCTTCAGCATGCGCTCGCCATCGCCCTGCGTCTGCGAATCGGGGCTGACGGTCAGGCAGGCCATCTCCGCCATTTTTTCGGCCGGGAACGGATACAGCGCTGCACAGCCGAAGATCACGCCATCATGCTCGATAACGGAAAAATAGCTGATCTCGCGCTCGATCAGTTCGCGGCCACGTTTTACCAGCGTGCCATCGGCCTCCAGCGGCTCGATCAGCTGCAGGATGCCGCCGACATCTTCCACCGTCGCTTCGCGCAGGCTCTCGAGGTTCTCGGCGGACACCATTGTGCCGACGCCGTCGTGCGTGAAGATCTCCAGCAGTACTGAGCCGTCCGTCGAAAACGGCACGATGTGTGCCCGTGGCACGCCGCCCAGGCAGGCCTTGGTCGCATGTTCGAAATAGAACGCCGAATCGGCGCGCAGACAGCCAGCCTCGAGAATCGCCTGCGCAAGATGTGCGGACACTTCGCGGATCTCGGCGCCGCCCGCATCGGTCATCATCGGCGTTTCAGTGATGAAGATCAGCTTGTCCGCACGCAGTGCGGTGGACGCGGCCAGCGCCACGTCTTCCATCGCCAGGTTGAACACCTCGCCGGTTGGCGAAAAGCCCAGCGGCGAGAGCAAGATCAGCGCGCCGGCCTCCAGAATAGGGTTGATCGTCTCATGCGCGACCTTGCGCGTGACCCCGGTATGCTCAAGATCCACACCATCGATGATGCCCATCGGCCGTGCCAGCACGAAATTACCCGAGATGACGCGGATCGCTGAGTTGGCCATCGGCGTATTCGGCAAGCCCTGGCTGAACGCCGCCTCGATATCGAGGCGGATCTCGCCTGCCGCCTCTTTCGCGCACTCCAGCGCAACGGCATCCGTGATCCGCAGACCGTTATGAAAGCGGGTCTCGACCCGGCGCAGCGCCAGCTGCTCTTCCACTTGCGGGCGGGAGCCGTGCACGATCACGACCTTGATGCCGAGCGCATGCAGCAGCGACAAATCGTGCGCAAGCACGGGCAGCGCGCCGGCCCTGACCAGCTCGCCCGGGAAGGCGATCACGAAGGTCTTGCCGCGGAACGCGTGAATGTAGGGCGCGACCGAGCGCAGCCACTCGACGAACTGGGTGGGGTTCTCCATGGCCGGCATTATAATTCGCCCCGACATGTCCGCACCCCAGACCCCGAAAAAAGCGCCGCCGGCGCCAGCACGGCGCCCGTCAGGGCGCACTCCGCCGCCAGTCCCTGTCCGTCATCCGCTGCCGGTCGTCAGTTTTCCCGAAGAGCTGCCGGTGTCCGGCCGGCGCGACGAGATCGCCGATGCGCTGCGCCAGCATCAGGTCGTGATCGTCAGCGGCGAGACCGGCTCTGGCAAGACCACACAGCTGCCAAAGATCTGTCTGTCGATCGGCCGCGGCGAGAAGGGGCTGATCGGCCACACGCAGCCGCGCCGTATCGCGGCATCGGCTACCGCGAAGCGGATCGCGCAGGAACTCGGCACGCCCCCCGGCATGCATGTCGGCTACAAAGTGCGCTTCAATGACACGCTGTCCGACGGAGCGTGGATCAAGCTGATGACCGACGGTATCCTGCTCGCCGAAACCCAGGGCGACCCGCTGCTGCGCCAGTACGACACGCTGATCATTGACGAGGCGCACGAGCGCAGCCTCAACATCGATTTCCTGCTCGGCTACCTGAAGCAATTGCTGCCGAAGCGGCCCGACCTGAAACTGATCATCACCTCGGCCACCATCGATGCCGATCGCTTTGCGCGCCATTTCGAGAGCGGCGGCCGCAAGGTACCTGTGATCGAAGTATCCGGGCGGCTGTATCCGGTCGAGGTGCGTTATCGGCCGGTCGAGCCGGACGCTAAGGCAGCCGGAAATCCGGCGGCCAATCCGCTGTCGCCGGCAGCCAGGGCGAAAGAGCAGCGTGACCTGATGGACGCTATCGTCGACGCCGTCGACGAGCTCGCGCGCATCGGCTCTGGCGATATCCTGGTGTTCCTGCCGGGCGAGCGCGAGATCCGTGACGCCGCCGAGGCGCTGCGCAAGCATCATCCGCCGCATGTCGAGATCCTGCCGCTGTTTGCGCGGCTGTCGGCGCAGGAGCAGGAGCGGGTGTTCAAGTCCACCAATGCGCGCCGCATCGTACTGGCCACCAACGTCGCCGAGACCTCGCTGACCGTGCCCGGCATCCGCTATGTGGTCGACGCCGGCACTGCGCGCGTAAAACGCTATAGCTACCGTAACAAAGTTGAGCAGCTGCAGGTCGAGCCGGTCGCGCAATCGGCCGCGAACCAGCGCGCCGGCCGCTGCGGCCGCGTCGCCGCCGGCGTCTGTATCCGCCTGTACGACGAGCAGGATTTCCTGCAGCGTCCGAAATTCACTGACCCCGAGATCCTGCGCTCGTCGCTGGCGTCCGTGATCTTGCGGATGAAGTCACTGCGGCTGGGCGATGTCGAGGAATTTCCGTTCATCGAGCCGCCGCTGGGCCGGGCGATCGCCGATGGCTATCAGCTGCTGCAGGAACTCGGCGCCGTTGACGATACCCGCGAGCTGACTGCGCTCGGCCGCGAGCTCGCGCGCCTGCCGCTCGATCCTCGGGTCGGCCGGATGATCCTGGCTGGCCGCGACCACCAGTGCCTGCACGAGATGCTGATCATCGCGGCCGCCTTGTCGGTGCAGGATCCGCGCGACCGTCCGCAGGAAGCGCAGGGCGCCGCCGATCAGGCGCATCGCAAGTTCGCCGATGACAAGTCCGAGTTTCTCGGCTATCTGAAGATCTGGACATGGTTCGACGAAGCGATCGAGCATAAAAAATCCAACCGTCAGCTGCAGGAGCAGTGTCGCGAAAATTTCCTGTCGCAGCTGCGGCTGCGCGAATGGCGCGACGTCCACTCGCAGCTGTTTACCTTGGTGCGCGAACAGGGCTGGCGCGTAAACGAATCGCCGGCCACCTACGAGCAGCTGCATCTGGCGCTGTTGACTGGCCTGCTTGGCAATATCGGCTACAAGATGGAAGACGAGCCGCAGTACCTCGGCGCGCGCGGCATTAAGTTTCATCTGTGGCCGGGATCGTCGCTGGCCAAGAAGGCCGGCCGCTGGGTCGTGGCCGCCGAACTGGTCGATACTTCGCGGCTGTTCGCGCGCACCATCGCCAACATTCAGCCCGAATGGCTGGAAAAAGTCGGCGGGCATCTGTTGAAAAAATCGTACGGCGACCCGCGCTGGGAAAAAAGAAGCGGTCAGGTATCCGCATACGAGCGAGCTACGCTGTACGGGCTGGTGGTATACAGCCAGCGCCGCATCGACTTCGGCAAGATCGATGCTCGCCTGGCGCGCGAGATCTTCATCCGCAGCGCATTGGTGGACGGCGACTTCGACACCCGCGCGCCGTTCTTTGCGCACAACCAGAAACTGATCCGCGAGATTGAAAATCTCGAGCATAAGTCACGACGCCAGGACGTACTGGTCGATGACGAACTGATCACCGCGTTCTATGACCAGCAGATTCCTGAGGATATCTGCACGACCGTCGATTTCGATAAATGGCTCAGAAAGGCCAGCGCAGCCGACCCGAAGCTGCTGTACCTGAGTCGTGACGACCTGATGCGGCACGAGGCTGCCGGCGTCACGACGGACCTGTTCCCGAAGCAGATGAGAAACGCCGGCATAGAGATGGCGCTGACCTACCACTTCGAGCCCGGCTCGGTGCGCGACGGCGTCACGCTGGCCGTACCGCTGTATGCCCTGAACCAGGTATCTCAGAGCCGTTGCGAATGGCTGGTGCCAGGCATGCTGAAAGAGAAAGTGCACCTCCTGCTGAAGTCGCTGCCGCAGAAGCTGCGCCGCCACTGCGTGCCCTTGCCCGATTATGCCGCCGGCTTTTGCGACCGCATTCACACGGCAAAAAAATTCGGCCTCGGCGCATTGCTCGATGCACTGATGGCCGATGTGCGTGAGCAGACCGGCACGATGCTGAAGCTGGCCGACTTCAAGCTCGAGACCTTGCCGGCGCATCACTTCATGAACTTCAAAGTGATCGATGAGCACGGCCGTCAGCTTGACATGGGGCGCAACCTCGCCGCCTTGCAGGCCGAGTTCGGTGCGCAGGCACGCGAGCAGTTCCAGAAAATCGCCGAGCAAGTGGTGCCGGTCGCTGAATCGAATATCGCGCCGTCTGCGAGTCCGGCCTCAGGATCCGGCGCAACAGTGTCGACCAGTGCTGGTAGCACTACAGCATCGGCTTATCAGAACCTGACCACCTGGTCCTTTGGTGAGCTGCCCGAGCTGCTGGAGATACAGCAGGGCCGGCAGAAGCTGATCGGCTTTCCGGCGCTGGTCGACAAGGGTGCGCACTGCGACGTCGAAGTGTTCGACGATCCGAACGAGGCCGCAGCGATCCATTGGAAGGGACTGCGCCGGTTGTTCGCGTTGCAGCTGAAAGAGCAGCTGAAGTATCTCGAAAAAAACGTACCGGGGCTGCAGCAAATGGGTATGCAGTTCATGACGCTGGGCACGCAGGAAGAGCTGCGCGATCAGATCATCCATGCCGGTCTGGCGCGCGCGTGCCTGCAGTTGCCGCTGCCCGCCAATCAGGGTGAATTCAACCAGCGGCGCGATGAGGGCAAGGCGAGGTTGAACCTGTTGGTCAATGAGATCGCGCGCCTCGTCGGACAGATACTGGCCGAATACCATACGCTGCCAAAGAAGCTGCAGGGCGTGAAATCGCATACGGTGGCCCATGCAGACATGCAGGCGCAATTGCAAGCGTTGATCCACAAGCGCTTTGTCGCCGATACCGAACATGCACAGCTGAGTCATTTCCCGCGCTATCTGAAGGCGATTCAGATACGCATGGACAAGCTGCGTGCCGATCCGGCGCGCGACGCCCGATTGATGGCCGACTGGCAGCAGGCGGCCGCACCATGGCAGCGTGCAGTGAAAGGCGGCAGCCATGGCGACCCGCGCATGCAGGAGTACCGCTGGCTGCTCGAAGAGCTGCGTGTGTCGCTGTTTGCCCAAGAGCTGAGGACGCCGATGCCGGTGTCCGTGAAGCGGCTGCAGAAGGTGTGGGAGTCGATGCAGCGATAGTATTAACGGGTCAGATGAGTTATCGACGGATTGCGTTGCCGATGCATTAGCGCCTGTCCCGGTAGGCCGCTGGCGGCGTTGGCAGTTCCTTGCCGTACGTCGGTACTGTCTGCAGAACTGCCGCCTTGCCACCGACCTACCGAGATAGGCTTTAAGTAGCTATAAAAAGCATATGAATCGATGCAATGGTGGCGGGTAATGACATTGCCTGACCGTTGCACTATCGAGAAACTGACGAAGCTGGCGGCGTCACCTATTTTTGAACCTGCAGGACTGCAGAATCGATACGCCAGAGCTCAGGAATGGATTTGCATCGTGCAGCAAGTTATCGCGAATTGATCGCAAGCGGAGCAGCGCAACCCCGCTCGCAGGAATCCTCGCACTCCGATAAGCCCGCCGGGCGTGTCATCTTCCAGCGCACACAGGGAAGGCTCGATGCGCTGATTGAGCGAGCATCGGATTTTCGTTCGCGTCTGAACGGGCATGGCGGCAGCATGGCTCGCGGCGTCGCTGCCTATTTTGAGGCACTGCGTCAGCGTCTGACTAACGTTCAAGCGAAATTCGGTCAGTACAAATCCTCGATGCTCGCCGCTCGGGTTGTGCCGCAGCAGCCCAAGATCGCCTTGCCAGCCGGCGGCGACGTCGAGAGGATACGCGCGTTTTTATTCAATCCCGCTTATCAGTCGCTGCGGGATCAGCGAATGCCAGAAATTCACGAGAAGAAAATGACAGAGAGCCTGCAATTTCTGCAGGCATTGCAGAGTCTGCGCCAGCATCCCACTCTCGAACTCGCGAGCAGCATTAAAGTGCAATACATCGATGGATTGAATGAAGAGTTCGATTTTTCCACAGTCACTGCCGACCAATTCGGTCGTGATCTCCAGGCCAGTGCGGTGAACATCACGGCAGAGCAGCAGCAAAAATTCAATGGCGATTATTCGCACTTGCTGGCATGCGTGGACAAAGGCGAGCCAATGTCACAGGCAGATGTGTTGAAAGCTTTCCATGGTATCGAGGCGCATATCGCCCATTTGTTGCTGAGAAATCTGGGGATGTGAGCGCGTCGGCCGCTCTATTACCTGGCCGGCTCGCCGATGCGGATGCCGGTCCGCAGGACAGAATCGCGTAGAATTGGCGCCGTTTCTACCTTCTGCGCATCCCGATGAGTATCAAATCCGATAAGTGGATCCGCCGCATGGCCGAACAGCACGGCATGATCGAGCCGTTCGAGCCCGGTCAGGTCCGTTCCGCCAATGGCCAAAAGATTGTCTCGTACGGCACCTCATCCTACGGTTATGACATTCGCTGCGCCAATGAATTCAAGATCTTCACCAACATCAACAGCACGATCGTCGACCCGAAGAACTTCGATGAAAATTCTTTCGTCGATATTCAAAGCGATGTCTGCATCATTCCGCCGAATTCGTTTGCTCTGGCGCGCACGATCGAATATTTCCGCATTCCACGCAATGTGCTGACGATCTGTCTCGGCAAGTCGACCTATGCGCGCTGCGGCATCATCGTCAACGTCACGCCCTTCGAGCCGGAATGGGAAGGGTATGTGACGCTGGAGTTTTCCAACACGACACCATTGCCCGCAAAGATCTACGCCGGTGAAGGCTGCGCACAAGTGCTGTTTTTCGAGAGCGATGAAGTGTGCGAAACCTCGTACAAGGACCGTGGCGGCAAGTATCAGGGACAGCACGGCGTAACCTTGCCGAAGACCTGATAAAGCGCAGGTATGCTTTGCCGGCCTTGAATGGCACTGCGGCGCCGGTCCTGTTCAGGGGACGGCGCCGCAGTGTTTTTTTGCCGCGCCTGTTGCGCGGTGTCGGCGAAATTACTGCCGCACGCAGTCGACGTAATAGCCTTTCACGCCATTCACTTCCGATTTGACCAGACCGTGCACGTCGGTCTCGAAGCCCGGTAGCTTTTCATTGAACGCGCGCACGAACTTCAGGTAATCGACGATCGTCTTGTTAAAGCGCTCGCCCGGGATCAGCAGCGGAATACCCGGCGGGTAGGGCGTCAGCAGGATCGAGGTCACGCGGCCTTCCAGTTCATCGATCGGCACCCGGTCGATCTCACGGTGGGCCATTTTGGCGAACGCGTCCGACGGCTTCATCGCCGGCTGCATGTCGGACAGGTACATCTCCGTGGTCAGGCGCGCCACATCATAGGTTTTGTACATGTCGTGAATCTGCTGGCACAGATCGCGCAGGCCGACGCGCTCATAGCGCGGATTGGCAGCGGCGAACTCCGGCAGAATGCGCCACATCGGCTGGTTCTTGTCGTAGTCGTCCTTGAACTGCTGCAGCGCAGTCAGCAGCGTGTTCCAGCGGCCCTTGGTGATGCCGATGGTGAACATGATGAAGAAGGAATACAGACCGGCCTTCTCGACGATCACACCGTGCTCAGCGAGGTATTTCGTGACGATCGACGCCGGAATTCCGGTCTCGCCGAACTGGCCATCGAGCGACAGGCCGGGCGTGACAATGGTCGCCTTGATCGGGTCGAGCATGTTGAAGCCCGATTCGATTTTGCCAAAGCCGTGCCAGTTGTCTTCGCCATTGATCATCCAGTCGTCGCGCGAGCCGACGCCTTCGTCCGCGAAGCTCTCCGGTCCCCAGACCTGGAACCACCAGTCCTGTCCCCACTCTTCGTCGACCTTCTTCATCGCGCGGCGGAAATCGAGGGCTTCGAGAATGCTTTCCTCAACCAGCGCGGTGCCGCCGGGCGGCTCCATCATCGCGGCCGCGATATCGCAGGACGCAATGATCGCGTACTGCGGCGACGTCGAGATGTGCATCAGATAGGCTTCGTTGAAGCTGTCGCGATCGAGCTGCACGGTGTTCGATTCCTGCACCAGGATCTGCGATGCCTGCGACAGACCCGCGAGCAGCTTGTGCGTGGACTGCGTCGAGAAGATCAGCGATTCATTCGCGCGCGGCCGGTCCTTGCCGATCGCATGCATGTCCCTGTAAAACTCATGGAAGCTGGCGTGCGGCAGCCAGGCTTCATCGAAGTGCAGCGTATCGATCTGGCCGTCGAGCATTTCCTTGATGATCTCGACGTTATAGATCACGCCGTCATAGGTCGATTGCGTCATCGTCAGGATGCGCGGCTTTTTGTTCTTTGCCTCACGCGCGAACGGATTGGCCTCGATCTTCTTCATGATGTTTTCCATCTTGAATTCCTCGCGCGGGATCGGGCCGATAATGCCCAGATGGTTCCGCGTCGGCATCAGGAACACCGGGATCGCGCCGGTCATGATGATGGAATGCAGGATCGATTTATGACAGTTGCGGTCCACTACCACAATGTCGCCCGGTGCGACCGTCGAGTGCCAGACCATCTTGTTCGAGGTCGAGGTACCGTTGGTGACAAAGAAGCAGTGGTCGGCGTTGAAAATACGCGCCGCATTGCGCTCAGACGCGGCCACCGGACCGGTGTGGTCGAGCAGCTGGCCGAGTTCTTCAACGGCGTTGCAGACGTCAGCGCGCAGCATGTTCTCGCCGAAGAACTGGTGGAACATCTGCCCGATCGGTGATTTCAGGAAGGCCACGCCGCCCGAGTGCCCCGGGCAGTGCCATGAGTACGAGCCGTCTTGCGCGTAATGCACCATCGCGCGGAAGAAGGGCGGCGCCAGGCTGTCGAGGTAAGAGCGCGCCTCGCGGATGATGTGGCGCGCGACGAACTCCGGCGTGTCCTCGAACATGTGAATAAAGCCGTGCAGCTCGCGCAGGATATCGTTCGGGATGTGGCGCGAGGTGCGTGTCTCGCCGTACAGATAGATCGGTATGTCGGCGTTCTTGTAGCGAATCTCTTCGACGAACGCGCGCAGTGATTTCAGCGCCGTTTCGGTCTCTTCCGGGCTGCCGCCGCCGAATTCTTCATCGTCAATCGACAGGATGAATGCCGATGCGCGCGACTGCTGCTGGGCAAACTGTGACAGGTCGCCATAGCTGGTCACGCCGACGACTTCCATGCCCTCGTTCTCGATCGCATCGGCAAGCGCACGGATGCCGAGGCCCGAGGTGTTCTCGGAGCGGAAGTCCTCGTCAATGATGACGATGGGGAAGCGGAATTTCATGCGGGATCTCCCTGAACTGAAGGGGGGCTGCCTGCCCGATGACCGGGGGGCAAAAAAAGAAAGCGCGATTGTCGCAGATTAGGATGACCGGGTGGTGAATTCCCGCCCGGGTTCAGCGTCGCCGATAGATAACAAAAGCATAATCCCAGCCATTGTCGGCCGAATGATGGGGCTCGCGTGACACGGCCTCCCACACCGCGGGATCGATGGCCGGAAAAAATGCGTCGCAATCGTAGCTGGCATCGATCTCGGTGACGGTCAATGTGGTGGCCACGTGGATGGCCTCGGCGTAGATTTGCGCGCCGCCGATCACGAAAACTTCGCCGTCACCCGCGAGTTTTGCAGCGTCGTCGAGCGATGCCGCACTTTCCACGCCGGCATGGTGCCAGTCACGATTGCGCGTGACGACGATATTGCGGCGATTCGGCAGCGGCCGTCCGATCGAATCGAAGGTCTTGCGACCCATGATGATTGTGTGACCGGACGTGGTCTTCTTGAAGAAGGCCAGGTCTTCCGGCAGCCGCCAGGGAAGCGTATTGTGGACACCAATGCCGTTGTGGCGATCGGTGGCGACGATCAGATTAAGGTGGGATGACATAGGCCGCCATCATAGCGCAAGGCTGCACACCGGCTGGACGTGCCGCAGAGACCTGTATTTGCATCGCCGGCTTGAAGAATTGTTCAATTGCTAAGTTCATCCGCAGATGCATTCGGCAGTTGAGCGGTACGCGCCGAATTTACGTAACATGAGCTTGTAGATTAATGACGACGGCGAACGGATTCCGTTCAGGTTTCTCAAACCGCTCATGATTTGTGCCTGATCGCACATCGCCTTGCGCCGATCCTCGCGCAAGCTACCGCCGAGGCCAGCCATGCTGAACCTTTCAAATTCCTCCGTAACTTCGGGCAGCGCGCTGCCCTTGGGCGCTGACGGGGAATTGTTCAGGCTGGTGGTCGAGGCGGCGCCCAACGCCATCCTGGTGACGGACTCGTCGGGCCGCATTGAGCTGGTCAATCAGCAGGCCGAGAAGTTGTTTCGCTATTCACGTGACGAGCTGCTCGGCAAACAAGTCGAGATGCTGATCCCGCAGCGCTTCCGCCACCATCATCCGTCGCTGCGTGAGCTGTTCATGTCAGAGCCGACGACGCGCGCGATGGGCGCCGGGCGCGACTTGTATGCGTGCACGCGCGACGGCGAAGAGATACCGATCGAGATCGGGCTCAATCCCATTCATACGCAGGCCGGCACGCGGGTGCTGAGCTCCATCATTGATATTCGCGAGCGCAAAGCTGCCGAAGAGCGCTTTCGCGAACAGACTGAGCAGATCGCCGCGGCTAGCCGCTACAAGTCCGAGTTCCTGGCGAACATGTCGCATGAGCTGCGCACGCCGCTGAACAGCATCCTGATCCTGTCCGAACAGCTCAAAAGCAACCCGGTCGGCAACCTGACCCAGAAGCAGGTCAGCCATGCGGACATCATCCATCGCTCCGGCAGCGACCTGCTGGCACTGATCAATGACATTCTCGACCTGTCGAAGATCGAGGCAGGCCGCATGACGATCATGATGGAGACCATCTCGCTGAAAGAGTTCGCCGAGAGCATCGAGCGCAGTTTCCGGCCGATGGCCGAGGCGCGGCATTTGCATTTCACCGTGGTTCAGGAAACCAGTGCGCCACCATTTTTCAGCAGCGATCACCAGCGTATCTTCCAGATCGTGCGCAACTTGCTGTCCAATGCGCTGAAATTCACCCAAGAGGGCGGCATCACGATCCGGCTCTTTGGCGAGCCTGCCGGCGCCGGGCGCAGGATTGGGATCGCCGTCAGCGACAGCGGCATCGGCATCCCCGAAGACAAGCAGGAGCTGATCTTCGATGCCTTCCGGCAGGTGGACGGATCGACCAGTCGGCGCTTTGGCGGCACGGGTCTCGGACTGTCCATCTCGCGCTCGCTCGCCCAGCTGCTGGGCGGCGAGATTCGCCTGCAGAGCCGTCCTGGTGAAGGGAGCACGTTTACGCTGTTGCTGCCTGTTGGCCACGTCGATGCGCCCGGCCCGCTGCCGCGCACCGACGCGATGCCTGCCGGCGCGCAGGTTTTGCTGGTCGAAGGCAATCCGGTCGAGGCGAGGCATTATGCCGGCCTGATCCGAGAGCTGGGCTATCACGTGAGTGTGGTCGGCGATGCGCAGGCGGCGATCGACGCCTGCCGGCGCAGCCGCTATGCCAGCATCGTGATCGACGAGCTGCTGCCGGATCGCTCAGGGATATCGCTGATCGAGGTCCTCCATGATGAACAGCCCGACCTCGCCGCGAGCCTCATCCTCAATACGGCCCGTCTTCTCAGCGAGGCTGAACTGCAGCGCCTGCGGCGTTGGCGGGTCCTGGTGCTGAGCAAGTCGGCCGACGATGAGCACAAGCTGCTGGCCGCCGTCCGCTTTCCGCTGAGCGCGCCCGAGCCTGCGCTCAGCGTGCCAGAGCTGCCGGCAGCCTTGCCGCTCGCGGCGCCGAGGTTCTCGGGCAAACGCCTGCTGCTGGTGGATGACGATGTCCGGAATATCTATGCGATGTCGAGCTTGCTGGAGCATCTTGGCTTTGAGGTCGAGGTTGCGATGAACGGCCAGCAGGCACTGGAGGCAGTCGACAGCCTGGCACCGGTCGATCTGATCCTGATGGACATGATGATGCCGGTGCTGGACGGCTACCAGGCCGTGCGCGAATTAAAGCGCCGACCCCAGCACACGCCGCCGGTGATCGCGGTGACCGCTCATGCGATGCGTGGCGACCGCGAAAAATGTCTGGAGGCCGGCGCGGACGATTATTTGGCCAAGCCGGTCGCGCAGGATGACCTGATCCGCGTGCTTCAGCGCTGGCTGGACACAGAACGCGGGTGACCCATGAATTCGCCGGTCAAACAAGCGCCCGAACTCGACTTTCAGCAAACCATTCTGCTGGTGGACGACCGTCCGGAAAATCTTGCCAGCCTTGAGGCGCTGCTCGATGATGGCGTACGTATCTTGCTGACGGCAACCAGCGGCGAACAGGCGCTGCAGCTGCTGCTCTCGCATGAGGTGTCGCTGGTACTGCTCGATGTGCAGATGCCGGTGATGAACGGCTTCGAAGTGGCACGTCTGATGCGTGGCAACCGCAAAACGCGCGGGATACCGATCATTTTCATCACCGCGATCGAACGTGATGAAGCGGCTGCGATCCGCGGCTACCAGGCCGGGGCGATCGACTACATTACCAAGCCGGTGAATTCTGTTGTATTGCAGAGCAAGGTCGCGCTGTTCCTCGAGCTTGACCTGTCCCGCCGCCGCCTACAGCAGGCCTATATCCGGCTGGAGAATACCAAGGCCTATTACGAGTCGATGCTCAATGCGGCGGGTGACGGCGTGATCGGCGTGGACCAGGACGGCATCATCAAGTTCATTAATCCGGCGGCGCTGGCCATGCTGGCGGGTCAGCCGAGCGACGTGATCGGCCGCAGCATCTCGGCCTACTGCCTGCCGCCGTCTGACCCGGAAGGCGAGGGCCCGGACCCGCAGTGGCCGGGTACGCTGCGCACGATGGGGCGCAGCGCCGGAGACGCACATTTTCTGCGTGCCGACGGTACGCGCTTTTTGGCATCGATCTGCCGCTCTCCGCTCGCAGGCAAGGTCGACGGTGAGGTGATCGTCTTTCAGGACATCACCGAGCGCCGCGCGCTCGAGGAAGAACTGCGGCAGCAGACCGTAACGGACTTCCTCACCGGCCTCGGCAACCGCAATGCATTCAAGGCCGCGCTGCATGGGGCAGTCGAGCATGCGCGGCGCAGCGGCGGCCATGTGGCGCTGCTGTTCATCGACCTAGATCACTTCAAGCGTATCAATGACAACCTCGGGCATGAGGTCGGCGACCTGCTGCTGCGCGCCGTAGCGCGCCGGCTGAAAGAGCAGGTCCGAACCTATGACATCGTTGCTCGCCTGGGCGGCGATGAATTCACTATCGTGCTGGGCGACCTGGAATTTCCGGACGATGCATCGGCGGTCGCGCGCAAGATCCTGAACGCGCTGCGCAAGCCATTTCTGTTGAGTGAAGATGTGGAGGTAGGGGTCAGCGCCAGCATCGGCATCAGTACGTTCCCCGGCTGCGGCGATGATGCCGAGACGCTGATGAGGACCGCCGACGTTGCCATGTACCAGGCCAAGCGCGATGGCCGCAACCTGCATGCGTTCTATCAACCAGAAATGAATTCGCGCGGCCACGGCGCGCTGATGCTCGAGCAGGGCCTGCGCGCAGCCGTCGAGAAAGAGACGCTGACACTGCATTACCAGCCGCAATTCGATCTGCGCACTGGCCGCATGGTCGGGCTAGAGGCGCTGCTGCGATGGGATCATGGCGGCAGACCGATCGAACCGTCAATTTTCGTGCCCATACTGGAAGATACGGGGCTGATGGTAAGGGCAGGCCAATGGGTGCTCGCGGCCGGCTGCCGGCAGCGTAAGGCCTGGTCCGGGCTGCTGCCACCGGATTGCACACTGGCGCTGAATTTGTCAGCCCGCCAGTTCGCCGACAAATTTCTGGTGCAGACCATACGGCGGATCTTGCAGCAGACCGAATTACCGGCCGCACAGATCGAGCTCGAGCTGACTGAGAGCATGCTCATGGCCAGCAACGAATGTACGTATGCGGTGCTCGATACGCTGAAATCCATGGGACTACGGCTGTCGGTGGACGATTTCGGCACCGGCTACTCGTCACTGGCCTACCTGAAGCAATTTCCTTTAGATGCGCTGAAGATTGACCGGCAATTCATTCGCAACCTGACGACGTCGGACAAGGACGCAGCCATAGCGACCTCGATCATCCAGCTCGCGCATAACCTCGACCTGGAAGTCGTTGCGGAGGGCGTCGAGACAGCGGAACAATTGGCCATACTGATCGAGCTGGACTGCGACATTGCGCAGGGCTATTACTTCAGCCGACCGGTGCCGCCGTCAAGCCTGCCCGAGCTGTCATTACAGAGGCACGAGTTCATGGTCAGACCGCGACCGGAGCCTTGATGGCCGGATGCGACTGATAGCCGACGACCTCGATGTCGTCGTAGCGATATTCGAAGATCGAGTCCGGCTTGCGCTTCAATACCAGCGTCGGCAGCGGCAAGGGCGTGCGCGACAACTGCTCCTTCACTTGTTCAGTGTGGTTCGCATAGATGTGGCAGTCGCCCCCGGTCCAGATGAAGTCCCCTGCCTCAAGCCCCGTCTGTGCCGCCACCATGTGGGTCAGCAGTGCATAAGACGCGATGTTGAACGGCACGCCCAGGAAAATATCGGCGCTGCGCTGGTACAGCTGGCAGGACAATTTGCCATCGGCGACATAGAACTGAAAGAACGCATGGCAGGGTGGCAGCTTCATCTGCGGAATGTCGGCAACATTCCATGCCGAGACGATCAGCCGGCGTGAATCCGGGTTGCTCCTGATCTGCCGGATCAGCTGATCGATCTGATCGATATGTTCACCGTTCGGCGCCGGCCATGAGCGCCACTGGTAACCATAGATCGGGCCCAGGTTGCCTTGCTCGTCTGCCCATTCATCCCAGATCGTGACGCCATTGTCTTTCAGGTAAGCGATGTTCGTCGAACCCTGCAGGAACCAGATCAGCTCATGGACAATGGATTTCAGGTGCAGCTTCTTGGTGGTCACCATGGGGAAGCCGTCCTGCAGGTTAAAGCGCATCTGATAGCCGAAGACCGAGCGCGTACCGGTGCCGGTGCGATCGGTTTTTTCGGTGCCATGCTCAAAGACATGGCGCATGAAATCCTGGTACTGGCGCATGATCGGGGAAGTGTTCGGGGGCGACACATTTTACCTCATGGGCTTCCTTGCCGGCCGGCCCCGGCGCCCACGTCTGGACGGGGCTGCGCGGCCGGGGAACATCGTGGCGAGGCTCGGCACGGAATCGGCATCTGACGACAGCTTTGCTGTCACGGCCTTTTCTGTCTCTGTCCATCAAGGAGTTCTTGCGATGCCCTCCCCGGTACACATCCCTACTGCCACCGTCCAAGTCGCCGGACTGGCCGCAGCGCCGTCAACGCCGCTTCCGCAGGCCATGGCGCCCGTGAACCTGACGCCGCTGCCGCCGCCGGCCTCGTTGTCTACGGCCGTACCTTCGTTGCCAGCGCAGCGAACCCCCATACTTGAACGGCGGATCGCCCGCTTCGAAGCGCTGCAGCAGCAATTGCTGGGCAAACTTGCTGCAGTGCCGGTGCCGCAAACCGACGGGCAAGCCGGTAGTGCGATCGCAGCCGCAGCGCGGGCTGGTTGCCTGACGGCGCTGGCGCTGCTGACGCAGAATCGGCAGGCCGAGCGTGATGCCTGACCTGGAGCCCGCGATGATCGACCCCCTGCTTGCCGCAAGTACCGAGCCTCACGTTCAGGCGATGGTCGGTCTGGTCAACCAGCGCTTCGATGAGATGCCGGACAAGGTCGCGCGCCTGAACGACAATCTCGGCGAAGGCTTGCGCCAGGCCGCGATGGATCCGTGGCCGGACCAGATCGTTGAAGAGGTCTATGCGCACGGCTATGCACTGTTCGAGGCACAGCGCTATGACGCTGCGTTGCCGATCGCCTTGCACCTGTCGGTCAACCGGCCGCTCGACCCGCGCTTCATGTTCATGGCCGGACTGATCCTGCAGCTGCAAGGCGATCCGTTGCTGGCGGCGACCTTTTTCGCGACCTCGCTGACGATAGATCCGACGTCGGTGCCCGTAGCGTTCCGGCTGGCCGAATGCTATGTGGCAATCGGCGAGACGGACGAGGCGCGCCAGATTTTCGAGTTGGCCATCGACATGGGGCGCGATATGTTGGGCGACCCTGATGATTTCTTCAGGCTGCAGCGCGCGCTGGCCGACAAACTCAGCGCAATGAACTGACGCATATCGTCGTTATGCCGACGCAAACTGCAGCGCCGCAAGGCTGGCATACAGGCCGCCGGCGGCAACTAATTCCGCATGCGTGCCGGTCTCGACAATGCGGCCGTGCTCCATCACGATGATCCGGTCCGCGCGCTGCACGGTTGCCAGCCGGTGCGCGATCACCAGAGTCGTCCGGCCTTCCATCGCCGCTTCGAGCGCCCGCTGCACCAGCCTCTCGGATTCCGCATCCAGCGCACTGGTCGCCTCGTCGAGCAGCAGCAAGGGCGGATTTTTCAGCAGCGCACGCGCTATCGCAATCCGCTGGCGTTGTCCGCCTGACAGCCGGACGCCGCGCTCGCCGAGGAAGGACTGATAGCCCTCTGGCAGCCGCTCGATGAACTCATGGGCTGCTGCCAGCCGCGCCGCAGCGATCACTTCATCGTCACTGGCGTCCGGCCGGCCGTAGCGAATGTTCTCCATTGCGTTCTCGGAAAACACCACGGTGTCCTGCGGCACGATGCCGATAGCGTTGCGCAGCGTATCGAGCGCCTGGTCGCGCAGGTCGACGCCGTCGAGCAGGATACGGCCCGCCGCAGGATCGTAAAAGCGCAGCAGCAGCTGGAACAGGGTGGTTTTACCCGCGCCCGACGGCCCGACGATCGCTACCGTTTCGCCGGCAGCCACCGTCAGCGACAGATCGGCCAGCGCCGCCGTGCCGGGCCGCGACGGATAGGCGAACGATACATGGTCGATGCTGAGCGCCGCGCCATTGTCGGCACGCGGCGGCAGCGCGATCGGTTGTTCGGGCGATGCGATCGGCGATTGCACGGCCAGCAGTTCCAGCAGCCGCTCGCTTGCACCGGCTGCACGCTGCGCGTCGCCGATCACTTCAGACAGCGCACCGATCGCGCCCGACACGATCATCGCGTAAAGGATGAACTGCGCGAGCTGGCCTGCGCTCATGCGGCCGTCAAGCACCGCATGCGCACCGAGCCACAGCACGAACACGATCGCAGCAAAGACCAGCAGAATAGCCATCACCGTCAGCAGCGATCGCGCGCGCACGCGGTCGATCGCTGTATGGAACGCGCGCTCGACCGCTTCGGCAAAGCGTGCCGCTTCGCCCGCTTCGTTCGCATGCGACTGCACCACGGCGATCGCATTCAGCTTCTCGCCAGCCAGGCCGGATGCGTCAGCGATGCGGTCCTGCGATGCGCGCGACAGCTTGCGCACGCGGCGGCCGACGATCACGATAGGCACGATGATCAGCACCAGCATCACCAGAATGATCGCCGACAGTTTCAGGCTGGTGAACACCATCATCATCAGGCCGCCAGCGAGCAGCAGGAGGTTGCGCAGCGCCATCGAGATGCTGGTGCCGACAACGGTCTGAATCAGCGTGGTGTCGGTCGTCAGCCGCGATAGCACTTCGCCGGTCTGTGTCGTCTCGAAAAACTGCGGGCTCTGTCGCAGCACATGCGCATAGACTGCACTACGAATATCGGCCGTGACGCGCTCTCCTAGCCACGACACCAGATAAAAGCGCGTGGCCGTTGCCACTGCCAGCACACAGGCGATGGCAAACAGCGCTATGAAATACAGATTCACATGAGTGGCCTGCGCACTGCCGGCAGTGGTAAAACCCAGGTCGACCAGCTGGCGAAAGCCATAAGGTATAGCCAGCGTTGCCGACGCCGCGATCACTAGGGCGGCTGCCGCAGCCGCGATGCGCGAGCGATACGGAATCAGGAAGGGCAGCAGGCCGGCCAGCGTTTTTAGTCCGTTGCGCGCCTTCGGGCGTTCAGTGATTGTTTTCATAGTTTCAGCGGCTTCACATAGCCGGTAAGTTCGAGATAACCGCGGCCGGCGCGGCGGCCGTCGCGTTCCAGCGTCACGGCGCCTTCCCAGTAGACGGCACCCGTGGAACGGCGGGAATCGAGTTCCTGATCGTCCTGCAGCGGTGTCAGGCGCCAGCGTTCGGCGCCGACCTGCACGTCGAGCTGGACTGGGTAGCGTGCATTCGTGCGCGGTGACGTCCATTGCCGCACTGTCGAGAAGCTGACCTGCTCGCCGGAGAACTGTCGCTGCCGCCCACTGCGCTCGCGTAGCATCGCATGCTGCCACAAGGTGCGACCGTCGGCAGCGCGGATGCGAAACGCCATCAACGCGCTGCCATCGGCAAGGTTCGCGCCGACCCAGTCCCAACCGACTGCACGCGGATCCAGCACCGTGCTGGACCATTCATGATCGAGCCAGGCGGTGCCGCTGACCTGTACTGGCTTGCCCTGCCGTGTGACCGTGCCTGTCACCTGCAGCTGCGGCTCGCTGTAATAATGGCTGGCCTGATCAGGCTTCGGCCCTTTGCGTGAGAAGCCACGGTCGCCTTGGAGCAGCAGCGGCTGCGTAGGTGCCATGGTCAGTGCCATCGTGAAGTCGCGTGCTGGCAGCCTGACGCGATAGGCGCCGCCGGCATCGCGCACCATCGCCCAGTTGCCCAGGGTGATGTCCGTATCGGTAGTGCTGGCCCCGGCCAGCCCAAAGCCGGCCCGTGCAATCTTCTGGTCGTGCTGCAGATGGCCGACGGCCGGGTCGGACAGCGCGGCGTGCGCGACGATCAGTTGCGCCGGCGCGAAGCGGCTCGGGTTCGCCGCGTCATGCCCGGTCGCCGAGCGGAAGAACGTGACTTGAAAGCCCAGCGGCTTGCCGTCGGGCGTCTGCAGCCAGCCGGTCGCATACCACCACTCAGTGCGAAAGCCCGGATGCGAGCCGAAATCGCGCGGGAAGCTGAGCCGGGTGCCCGAGACAACCGGCGCAAACTTTGACCCTTGGGTCGTTCCTTGCTGTGCGCTGGTCGCTGCAGGCAGCGCTGCCAGCGTAAGGCAAAGCGTCACGGAAAAGCGGGTTAGCCTTCGCTGGCGGTATTCGACGAACAGGGCCATTACCAATCCTCTCTCACCGCGCGCACGGCGCTGCCCGATACAGCCATTCTGCCGGCGGCCAGCGCGGTCAGCGATGCTGACGCCAGCAGCACCAGCGCCACCAGTGCCAACAAGCTCCATGGCATGTGTAGTTGCATCGTCCAGTGGAACGACTGTGGATTGACGATGAACACCAGGATCAGGCTGATGCACCAGCCCAGTACAAAGCCGGCGGCAATGGCGAGGCTGGCCAGCAGTGCGCCTTCGCAGAGCAGCATTCCGAGAATCTGCCGGCGCGTGATGCCGAGGTGGCGCAGCATGCCGAACTCCTTGGCGCGCGACAGTACCTGCGCCGAGAACGTCGCAGCGACGCCAAACAGCCCGATCAGGATCGCCACGCCTTCCAGCAGATACGTGATCATGAAGCTGCGGTCGAAGATTGTCAGGCTGATTGCGCGGATCTCGCCGGGCTCGGCGAATTCGAGCGCGCTGGCGAACGGCAATTTGCGCAATTGCGCCCGCAAGATATCGACGTTTGCGTCTCGCTGTACCCACAGCGACATATCGCTCACGTCGGCATCGCCACTGATTTGCCGGTAGTCCGACAGGCGCATCTGTATCGCCCCGGTCTGCCGCGCATAGTCGCGCCACACGCCGGCCACAGTGAAGCGGTGCATGCCGCCTGCCAGCGGCAGGCTGATCTCGCCGCCCGGCTGCCAGCCATACAGATCGACCATCGCTTCTGAAATCCATATCGGCCGGCCTGCGGTCGGCAGCACCTCGCCCACCATCGGCAGTGCGCGCGTGATGTCGCCTGTGTTGGCCGAGCGCGCAATCAGTGTGACGGCAGGCTTCGACGGCGCCAGCGCCAGCTGCAGCCAGCGCGTTGACTCGGCGCGCGCGACGGCCGGCAAGGCCGCAATGGCCGCCTGTTCCTCCGGATTCAGCACTGCCGCGCCGTTGCCATTGGCCACGCGCACATACAGATCCGCCGACAGCAGTTGTTGCAGCCAGTCGTCGACCGACACGCGGAAGCTCGACACCATGATCGCCATCGCCACCATCAATGAAAAGCTGGCCAGCACCCCGCCCAGCGCGATCGCGGCCTGGTTCGGTGCATTGGCCAATCTGGCCATGGCCAGTCCGCCGACGCCATGCCATCGCGTCGCCAGCAATGCGAACGTCTGGGCGGCTATGCGCGGCATCAGCGCAATGCTGCCGATCAGCAGCAATACGATGGCCAGATATCCGAACACGGGCAGGCCATCGACCGCAGGCAACTGCGTGAACACGATGCCCGTAATGATCGCCGCCAGTGCCGGCCAGGGTCTGGACAGCGGCACCAGCGCAACATCTTCAGCGCCGGCCTTGAGCGCAGCGGCAGGACGCGCGCGTGCCGCTTCCCAGGCGGGCGCGAGGCTGCCCAGCATGGCCACGCCGGTACCCGCCGCGAAGAACACGGTTGCGGCCAGCGGGCTCCAGCTCACTGTCGGCTGAATGCCGGGGAAATAGCCGCCGCCGAGGTCGCCGCCCAACAGCGACAGCGCGGTCGTGGCCAGTGCATGGCCGAGCACGATGCCAAGCGCCGCACCGAGCGCGCCCAGCAGCGTGCCTTCCGCCAGCACCTGCCCCAGCAGCTGCCGGCGCGTGACGCCAAGCGTGCGCAGCAGCGCAAACTGCGGACGGCGGCGCAGCACCGACAAGGCCTGCGTCGAGAACACCAGAAAGGCGCCGGTGAACAAGGCCACCATCGCCAGTACGTTCAGATTCACACGATACGCGCGCGACAGTGTCGCGGTGCGCCGATCCTGATCGTCGGCTTCGGTCGGCACCAGGCTGTCGCCGAAGCGGCGTTCAAGCTGCTCGCGCAATGCCTTCAGGTTAACGCCGGCAGCCAGCCTGAGGTCGATGCGTGACAGTTGTCCGATGCGATTGAATTGCCACTGTGCCGCGCCAATATCCATCACCGCCAGTCGCTGCCCCGCACGCGCGCGCGCCAGCGTGCCGGCCACGCGCAGGCGAACGTTGCGGGTGCCGGACTGCAGCGCCAGCGTATCGCCGACGTTCAGGTGCAGCCACGCCAGCGCGGCCGGCGACAGGAAAACGGTGTCCGCTTCGAGCGCATCGAACGGGCGCTCTGGTGCCGGCACGCCGAGCAGGTCGGGGGCGATCTCGGCGGCGCGAAAGCTATCGATGCCCAGCACCTTCAGAGGCTGGCGCTGGCCGGGGACGGGAAGGTCGAGCTCCAGTACGGGCGATGCAGCGGCGATCTCAGGCAGGCGGGCGATCTGGGCATACAGCGTTTCGTCGAAGCTGGCTGACGTGGCGCGCAGCTGCAGGTCCGCGCTGCCGGAGAGACTGCGTGCCGCTGCCGAAAATTCATTGAACGCTGCGCTGTTGACCAGATGGATGCCAAAGCCCAGCGCCACGCCGACCGCAATGGCGCAAACAGCCACCAGCACCCGAACGGGATGCGCGCGCCATTCGCCGGCGATAGTCCAGCGCTGCAGCCGGCTCATGCGCCGTTCACTGGCTGCAGCCCGTCGCGCGTGAGCCGCAGCACCCGGTCGGCGCTGGCCGCAGCGGCGGCGGAATGGGTAACGATAACGGCCGCGGCACCGCTGTCGCGGATCTCATCGTGCAGCAATTGCAGAATGTCGTGCGCGGTCTCGGGGTCGAGGTTGCCGGTCGGTTCGTCCGCCAGCAGCAGGCGCGGCCGGTGCACCAGCGCGCGTGCAATCGCTACCCGCTGCATTTCTCCGCCGGAAAGCTGGCGCGGAAAATCCTGCGCGCGGCCGGCCAGTCCGACCGCTGCCAGCATCTGCTCGGCGCGTTCGAGCGGCAGGCCGTTCAGCACCAGCGGCAGCGCAACGTTCTGCCCCACGGTCAGGTGCGGCAACAGGTGAAAGGCCTGAAAAATGAAGCCCAGCTTCTGGCGTCTCAGCAGCGTGGCCGCGTCGTCAGTGAGTCCGGACAGGTCGATGCCGTCGATGCGCAACCTCCCGGTGTCCGGGTTGTCCAGCCCGGCGATCAGGTTCAGCAGCGTGGATTTGCCGACGCCTGACTCGCCGACGATGGCGACATAGTCGCCTGCGAACAGCTGCAAGTCGACGTGGGAGAGCACCGTGCGCGATCCATACGACTTGGCGAGCTGCTGGCATTCCAGCGCAGGCAGGGCGGAGCGATCCATCGGCATCAGGCGGGTGAGGAGGTGTGGAAATGAAAACGCCACAGTGTATCAATGGCAGGTCAGCGGTGCCGGGAGCCGTCGATTTGCTTCACTCCTGAACTATCGCGAGGGTGTGGCCGGCCAAGAACAGAACGATGTTTCCGGCCACGTAAATGGGAGTGATAAATACCGCGGGGCACGACCATTCCGGATGACCGCCTGCATCGAGCGCTGCCAGCGTTATCCCCTCATCTGCGTATTTCAATGCCTTGATCCGACAAAGGAAATTTGATGAATCTCAGACTTCACAACCAGACTTTCACAGAAGCGCTTCATACCTTGACAAGCCATGGCCCTGATCAGGTCAGGGTGTCGCGCTCAGACAATCAAACGATCCGCGCCACCACGCTGTTTGAGCGCGTGCAGATGCGCTGGGACACGCTGAGGGGCAAGGCGACAGACGCGGGCGCCCGATCAGCCGATGTGAAAAATCTCCTGATCGATAAACTGACCGCTGAACTGACCGTCAGTGCTTTGCTGTATGGCGAGCCAGAAGCGTATGTCAGCCAAGAGACGGTGGATGCGTTCCGAATGAGTGCGGCCGGTTTTTTAAACGAGCTGGAAAAAGCGACTCCAGGTCCGCTTGGCGAGATAGCGGTCGGGAAGCACTTGCACCAATTCCAAAAATCAATGCACGGCACGTCCACATCGAAAGAACCATCGCTGGTTGCCAAGGCGTTTGCCGGGCATGGCCGTTTGCAAGGCCTCATGATCCACACGGGTCAGGGGAAAAAATTCCTCAAATCATCGATCAACGAATTTTTGAAGCCGGTCAAATCAGCGTCTGCGTCAGCGATCCCACTAGAGCAAGGACGGAACGAGGTTCATCATCAGGCGGTGGCCAGAAATGCTCTGTGGGTACAGAAAAAATTTGGGCTTAATGACCAGCGAGCCTATTGGTACGGCGCGCAGATGACCCGCCTGGAGCCGAAAAAAATCGAACAACAGGCCGGTTTTGATGCGGTTTGCTTTGCAGTCGAGCAGCAGCGTCAGCAATACGAACTGCTTAAGGGAAAAGACAAACAAAAGATCATTTCTGAGCAAGATGTAGCACAGCTGAATCAGACCTTCGAGAGTTCTCTAACGGACTACGTTAACAAAAGAACTCAACTGATCGAAGTGAAAAAAAATTATGAGGAAATCAAAAGATGCTATCCGGAGACGAAGAATAAGCGGGTATTGGCTAAAATCATGGCCGACCCTCAGGTCAATACAGATTCATTTCGTTCGCTAAATTTGGCCGACAAGATTGATGTGGCCAAGAAATTTAATGACGTTAAAAATGAGGCGAAAAAAAATCAGTCTGCCAATGCAGAATCAGTAATGACGCAAAAATTGGAAGAGACCATAAAACAGAAACGAGAAGAAAATCCTGTACCGCCGGCTCTCCCTGAGTGGCTTCCTGATTCGTATCTCTATGATGATTATTGACCAAGTACGGCCAATGTAATCTGATGCCTCGGCGGCAGGACGATCCTTCCGCCGAGGCTTTTTTGTGCCGTCTTTTGTTTTTAGGCCGGTTTAAGCAACCATGACCCCGGCCGTCCCCGCCCTCATTTCCCCCACCACCGCAGCCTGACCGAAGCCATTTTCACGGAACAGCCGCAGCACCTCGGCTTCCGCCTCGGGCGCACAGGCCACCAGCAAGCCGCCGGAGGTTTGCGGATCGCACAGCAGCGCCTGCTGAACCTGCGAGACCATCGGGGCCAGTGTGACATCCTGCCCGTAGCCGGCCCAGTTGCGGCCGGAGGCGCCGGTAATGAAACCTTGCGCCGCCAGTGCTTCGACGCCCGGCAGGAAGGGCACGCGCTGCAGGTCGATATGCGCGGCCAGCTGCGCGCCCAGCGCCATTTCGCGCGCATGGCCGAGCAGGCCGAAACCCGTCACGTCCGTCAGCGCGTGTACGCCGGCCACCTCGGCCAGTGCCTTGCCCGGCGTGTTCAGCTTCGTCGTGCTGGCGATCATCGCGTCATAGCCTGCAGCATCGAGCGCGCCTTTTTTGAGCGCGGCCGACAGGATGCCTACGCCGAGCGGCTTGCCAAGGATGAGCTTGTCGCCGGCGCGTGCGTCGGCATTGCGCTTGAGCTTTTTCGGATGCACCAGACCCATCACGACCAGACCGTAAATCGGCTCGACCGAGTCGATCGTGTGGCCGCCGGCAATCGGTATGCCGGCCGCGGCGCAGACCGACTCGCCGCCCTTGAGGATCTGCCCGATGGTCTCGACCGGCAGCTTGTCGATCGGCATGCCGACCAGCGCGAGCGCCATGATCGGCGTGCCGCCCATCGCGTACACGTCCGAGATCGCATTCGTCGCCGCAATGCGGCCGAAGTCGAACGGATCGTCGACGATGGGCATGAAGAAATCGGTGGTGGCAATCAGCGCCTGCTCATCGTTGAGCTGATAGACCGCTGCGTCGTCGGCAGTCTCGATGCCGACCAGTAGCTGCGGCGGCACCGGAAATCCTTTTGTCTGCTTGAGGATATCCGACAGCAGGCCGGGCGCGATCTTGCAGCCGCAGCCGCCGCCATGCGAAAACGAAGTCAAACGAAGTGCCGGTGTGTCGGCTGCGCCCATGAGAATCTCCTGCAAAAAAATGGAATCAATGTAGAACCTGTCCCATTAGCCTGCTGGCAGCGTTGGCAGCATCTTGTCGTACGTCTGTACTGTCTGCGATGCAGCGCCTTGCCATCCACCTGACGGGACAGGTTCTTGCTTATTGGATTATCGCCGATCGGCACCAATGACAAGGGCTCCCGCAGGAGCCCTTGATTTATGAACGCATCAGTGGCGATCAGCCACGGCCGCCTTCACGACGGCCTTCGCTGCGCTGGCCGCGATAGCCGCCGCCGTCACGCCCGAAGCCACTGCCTTCCTTGCGCGGTGCGCCCGGCTTGGAGAAGGTGCGCTGGCCGGGCTTGCCGCCGGCACCGCCACCGCCACCGCCGGCCTTGCGGCCGTCGCCCGGACGCCAGCCCGAGCGCGGACGGCTGGGGGCGGCTGCTTTTTTCGGCTCGAAGCCTTCAATCACATCGACCGGAATCGACTGCTTGGTGAAGCGCTCGATACGCTTCACATGCACGCCTTCTGCATGGTTCACCAGCGACACTGCGGTACCGTTACGGCCTGCGCGGCCGGTACGGCCGATACGGTGCACATAGTCTTCCGGGAATTTCGGCAGGTCGTAGTTGAACACGTGCGTGATGCCCGGCACGTCAATGCCGCGCGCAGCCACGTCGGTGGCGACCAGCACGCGCAGCTGGCCACGGCGCAGGCCGTTCAGCGTGCGGTTGCGCGCCCCCTGGTTCATGTCGCCATGCAGCGCAGCGGCAGCAAAGCCGGCGATGTTCAGGCGATCGGCGATGGTGTCGGCATCGCGCTTGGTCGCGGTGAACACCACGGCCTGGTCCATCGACGCATCGCGCAGCAGATGGTCGAGCAAGCGGTTCTTGTGCGACAGATCGTCGACGAAGTGCACGCGCTGCGAGATGTTCTCGTGGCGGCTGGCCGAGCCGGTGATCTGGATCAGCTGCGGATCTTTGGTGATGCGGCGCGCCATGTTGCCGACCATGCCGTCCAGGGTCGCCGAGAACAGCATCGTCTGGCGGCTTTCCGGGGTCTTGCTGATGATCAGTTCGATGTCATCGATGAAGCCCATGTCGAGCATGCGGTCGGCTTCGTCGAGCACGAGGATCTCGAGCTTCGAAAAATCGATCTTGCCCGATTCCATGTGGTCGATCAGGCGGCCCGGCGTCGCCACCAGGATCTCCGGATTGCGCGACAGCAGCTGCATCTGTTTCGGGTAGGGCATGCCGCCGAGGATGGACACCGCTTTCACGCGGCGCATATGAATGCCGTATTTGTCAGTCGCGGTCGTCACTTGCAGTGCGAGTTCGCGGGTCGGGGTCAGCACCAGCATCTTCGGCTGGGCCGGCGCAAAGCGCGGGCGCTCGCCGCGTGCGCGCGAGGCCTGGGCCTGCTGGTTCGGGGTCTTACCGGCCTGCGGCTCGGACGGCGCATCAGCCAGCTTGTGCAGCGCCGGCAGCATAAAGGCGGCGGTCTTGCCCGAGCCGGTCTGCGACGACACCAGCAGGTCACGGCCTTCGATCGCAGCCGGGATCGCCTGTTGTTGCACCGGGGTCGGTTGCGTGTAGCCAGCGTCGGTCAGAGCCTTGAGGATCTGCGGGTGCAGACCGAGGGATTCAAATGTCATGTGTTTCTTTCAAAAGGGGTGCGCTGCCGGCAGCGAGAGGGCAGGGCAACGGCAAAACAAAAGCAACGCGGACCAGCGAAACCAGCGACAACAACAGTTCAACGCGAAACCGGAATCGGTTTCGAAAAAACTTGCCAGGAAGAGAACGGCACAAAAGCTTTGCGCCGGATGGGTGCTCAGTGGAACGGCACCGGGGGGCGGGAGGGCTTCAGGTAAATGCTGCTAACAACGGTATGCGGTGCGACCAGGCGCTGTTTGTTGCAGCGCGGGGCGAATTGTACAGGAAAACGAAATCCGGTGTTTGGTTTAATTGAAGGTCGGCAGATCCCGCCGTTGTGGGGGATCCGCCGACTGGCTTACTCGCCGTCGCCCATGCCTGCAACGACCTGCGAAAAACCGCCATCGACATACGTAATCTCGCCAGTGATGCCGCCGGCCAGGTCCGACAGCAGGAAGGCCGATGCATTGCCGACGTCTTCGATCGTTACGTTGCGGCGCAGCGGCGCATGCGTCTTCACGAAGTTCAGGATCTTGCCGAAGTCCTTGATGCCGCTGGCAGCCAGCGTCTTGATCGGGCCAGCCGAGATACCGTTTACGCGGGTGCCGCGCTTGCCGAGCGACTCGGCGAGGTAGCGCACACTGGCTTCCAGCGATGCTTTCGCCAGGCCCATCGTGTTGTAGTTCGGCAGAGCGCGCACGGCGCCAAGGTACGACAGCGTCAGCAGCGACGAATTCGGCGCCAGCAACGGCAGCGCCGCCTTGGCCATGGCCGCGAAGCTATACGCGGAGATGTCGTGTGCGATGCGGAAGTTCTCGCGGGTCATGCCATCGAGGAAGTCGCCGGCGATCGCCTCGCGCGGCGCGAAGCCGATCGCATGCACGAAGCCGTCCAGTTGAGGCCAGTGCTTGCCGAGGTCGGCGAACAGCGCGTCGATTTGCTCGTCGCTGGACACATCGCAATCGAACACCAGGCTGCTGTTGAATTCCTTTGCAAATTCGGTGATGCGGTCCTTGAAGCGCTCGCCGACATAGGTGAACGCGAGCTCGGCGCCTTCACGATGGCAGGCTTGTGCGATGCCGTAAGCGATGGAGCGGTTCGACAGCACGCCCGTGACCAGAATTTTTTTGCCTTGCAAGAATGCCATCGATGGACTCCCGATTGTTCTTCCTGCCGGGACCGCCCCGGCGAAACGCGCCATTGTAGGCCGTCCCGCTGGCCGGGGGCAAATCGCCACCGTGGCGCGCACGCGCAGGCAGGCTGCCCAACAACGGCAGAAACCCGCTATCCTTGACGCGTTTTTTCGCCTCCCTCACTAGGGTTCATGAAGAAATCCATCGCCAGCGTGCTTCTTTCCGCCACCATCGCGGCCACCGCCCTTATCGTGGCCGCGCTTGCGCCCGCCGCCCGGGCCGAGCATGCATTCTCGCTCTATGACACGCCGAAGTATCCGGCAGGCTTTCGTCATTTCGATTATCACAATCCCGACGCACCAAAGGGCGGTGACCTGTACCTGGCCAATCCCGGCGCCGCGACCAGCTTCGACAAGTTCAATCCCTTTTCGATGAAGGGCGTTGCTGCTGCCGGTGTGGGTACGCTGATGTTCGAGTCGCTGGCCATCAGTTCGTCTGACGAGGTCGCTACCATGTATGGCCTGCTGGCTAACGACATGGTGCTCGCGCCTGATCGGCGCGCAATGACGTTCCGGCTGCATCCGGACGCACGCTTCAACAACGGCGACCCGGTCACGGCAGACGACGTCAAATACTCGTTCGACACGCTGGTCGCGAAGGGCGCGCCGCAGTTCAAGATGATCTACGCCGACGTGAAGCAGGCGGTGGTGCTGGACGAACGCACGATCCGTTTCGACTTCAAGAGCGCCAACCGCGAGCTGCCGCTGATTGTCGGCGGCATGCCGGTGTTCTCGCGCAAATGGGCGGCCGGCACGCCGTTCGACAAGATCCAGCTGCAGGCGCCGATCGCAAGCGGCCCCTACCTGATCGAACGTTACGACCTCGGGCGCTCGATCAGCTTCAAGCGCAACCCCGCGTACTGGGGCAAGGAGCTGCCGGTGCGGCGCGGCTCGTACAACTTCGACCGCATCGTTTACCGCTTCTATAAAGACGATGTCGCCCGGCTTGAGGCTTTCATGGCCGGTGAGTTCGACGTCGTCGTCGAATACCGCGCCAAAAACTGGGCGCGCATGTACAAGGGTCCGAAATTCGACCGCGGCGAAATCATCAAGCGCACGCTGCAGCATTCGAATGGCGCCGGCATGCAGGCCTTTGTCATGAATCTGCGCCGGCCGCAGTTCCAGGATGCGCGCGTGCGCCAGGCGCTCGGGCTGGCGCTGGATTTCGAATGGATGAACCGGCAGCTCTTTTATGGGCAGTATGTGCGGATCGACTCCTTCTTCAGCAATTCCGAACTGGCTGCGCGCGGCACGCCGTCGGCCGCCGAGCTGGCCTTGCTGGAGCCGCTGCGCGACCAGCTCGACCCGGCCGTGTTCGGCGCTGTGCCCGTGCCGCCGAGTACCAATCCGCCATCATCGCTGCGCGCCAACCTGTTGAAGGCACGCGCGCTGCTGAAAGAGGCGGGCTGGGAATACCGCGACGGCGCGCTGCGTAATGCGAAGGGTGAACCGTTTACCTTCGAGATCCTGGATGACCAGTCGGCGCTGTCGCGCATCATTGCAGTCTACGTGCGCAATCTCGAGAAGCTTGGCATCCAGGTCAGGCAGCGCACCGCCGATTTCGCGCTCGTGCAGAAGCGGCTGGAAGAGTTCGACTTCGACATGACCAGCCAGCGTTTTCCCGATGTGACCAGCCCCGGCAATGAAATGTTCGACATGCTCGGCTCGAAAGCGGCCGACGAAAAGGGCTCGAGCAATTACTGGGGCCTGAAGGATCCGGTGGTCGACAAGCTCGTGACGGCGCTGGTGCAGGCCAACACGCGCGCCGAGCTGGTGGCCGCGTCGCGCGCGCTGGACCGCGTGCTGCTGCACAAATACATCGTTGTGCCGCACTGGTACTCGGCAACGCACCGGGTCGCGTACCGCAACCGCTTCGGCATACCGGCGGTGACGCCGAAGTACTATCAGGCCGACCCGTATGTGATCTCGAGCTGGTGGCAGGACAAGCCGCGCAAGCCGGATTGAGCGCAGGCACGCAACGACACGGTATCCCGGCGCACGCCGCGACCTTTGGCATTGACAAGAACTAACGACCCATGAACCTCTGGTCCTACATACTGAAACGTCTGCTGCTGATGATACCCACGCTGTTGGGCGTCATCGCCATCACCTTTGCCGTGATCCAGTTCGTGCCCGGCGGCCCGGTTGAGCAGGCACTGATCGAGCTTAAAAAGGGACAGGCCGGCGCGGGCGGCGAATCGTCCGGCGGCGGCGCGTCGGAATACCGTGGCCGGCAGGGCGTCGATGCCGAGCGCGTCGCCGAGATCAAGGCGCTGTACGGCTTCGATAAGCCGCCGATGGAGCGCTTCTGGCAGATGCTGAAAGGATTTGCGAAATTCGATCTCGGCCAGAGCTTTTACCATCACAAAGACGTCTGGGAGCTGGTGAAGTCCAAGCTGCCGGTATCGGTGTCGATCGGTCTGTGGACCTTCTTTCTGACCTATTTCATCTCGATCCCGCTGGGCGTGGCCAAGGCCGTGCGCGAAGGCTCGCGCTTCGATCATGTCACGTCGATGCTGGTGCTGGTCGGTTACTCGATTCCCGGCTTCGTGCTCGGTGTGGCGCTGCTGGTGCTGTTTGCCGGCTCGAGTTTCGTGCAGTGGTTTCCGCTGCGCGGGCTGACCTCGGATGACTGGGAGACGTTGTCCTGGTTCGGCAAGGTCAAGGACTACCTGTGGCACATCACGCTGCCGATCACGGCCTCGGTGGCCGGCTCGTTTGCGGTGATGACGATGCTGACCAAGAACACCTTCCTCGAAGAGATCCGCAAGCAGTATGTGATGACGGCGCGCGCGAAAGGCCTGTCCGAGCGCGCGGTGCTGTACAAACATGTGTTCCGCAATGCGCTGATCCCGCTGGTGACCGGATTTCCCGCCGCCTTCATCGGCGCGTTCTTCGCCGGCAGCCTGTTGATCGAGACGCTGTTCTCGCTCGACGGGCTGGGCCTGCTGTCGTATGAATCCGTCGTGCGCCGCGATTATCCGGTGGTGCTCGGCACGCTCTATCTGTTCACGCTGATCGGGCTTGTGGTGAAGCTGATCGGCGACCTGTGCTACGTGTGGGCTGACCCGCGCGTGCAATTCGAAAGCCTGGCGCGATGAAGAACGACACTGCTTTCCAACTGGCGCCATCGGTCTCGCCCGGCCGCCGCATCTGGCTGCGCTTCCGGCAAAGCAAGCGAGGCTACTGGAGCCTGCTGATTTTTGTCGTGCTGTTCGTACTGAGCCTGTTCGCCGAATGCCTGTCGAACGACCGTCCGCTGGTGGCCCGCTACGATGGCAAGCTGGTATTCCCGATCGTGCGCGACTACTCGGAAAAAGATTTCGGCGGCGATTTCGATTCGCCTGCCGACTACCTCGATCCTTTCATCCAGCAGCAGTTCAGCAAGGACGGCAACTGGGCAATCTATCCGATCAACCACTATCGGTATGACACGCTGAACTATTTCGCCAAGTCGCCGAATCCGTCGCCGCCGTCGGCCGACAACTGGCTCGGCACCGATGACCGCGGCCGCGACGTTGCCGCGCGATTGCTGTATGGCTTCCGGGTATCGATCCTGTTTGGCCTGGCGCTGACGGTCACCGGCGTGGTGCTGGGCGTGCTGGCCGGCGCGATCCAGGGCTATTTCGCCGGGCGCACCGATCTGCTGTTCCAGCGCTTCATGGAGATCTGGGGCTCGATGCCGGAGCTGTATCTGTTGATTATTTTTGCGTCGATTTTCGAGCCGAGCATTTCACTACTGCTCTTGCTGCTGTCGCTGTTTGGCTGGATGGGGCTGACCGATTATGTGCGCGCCGATTTCCTGCGCAACCGTAACCTTGACTACGTCCAGGCCGCGCGTGCGCTCGGGCTGTCGAACTGGCAGATCATCTGGCGCCATGTGCTGCCGAACAGCCTGACGCCGGTGGTGACTTTCCTGCCTTTCCGCATGAGCGCGTCCATTCTCGCGCTTACCAGCCTCGATTTTCTCGGACTCGGCGTGCCGCCGTCGACGCCCAGCCTCGGCGAGCTGCTGGCGCAGGGCAAGAACAATCTTGATGCCTGGTGGATCGCGCTGTCGACCTTCATGGTGCTGACAGTCACGCTGCTGCTGCTGACGAATATCGGTGATGCGCTGCGCAACTCGCTGGATGTGCGGAGGAAGGCATGACGCTGCTGTCGGTACAGGATTTGTCCGTTCGCTTCGGCGACACGACCGTGGTCGACCGCGTCAGTTTTGAGATCGGCGCGGGCGAGAAATTCGCGCTGGTCGGCGAGTCGGGCTCCGGCAAGACGGTCAGTGCGCTGCAGCTGATGGGACTGACGCCGGACGCCAGCCCGAGCGGCCGCGTGTCCTTCGAGGGCCGCGAGATCCTGACGATGAGCGATGCCCAGCTGCGAGCGCTGCGCGGCAAGGACATCGCGATGATCTTCCAGGAGCCGATGACGGCGCTGAACCCGCTCTTCACGATTGGCAACCAGATCGCCGAAGTGCTGATGCTGCACGAGGGCCTGGGCGCGCGCGCCGCGGCGCTGCGTGCAGTCGAGCTGCTGGAGCAGACCGGTATCCCCGAGCCGGCGCGGCGCGCGCTGTCCTATCCGCATCAACTATCTGGCGGGCAGCGGCAGCGCGCGATGATCGCGATGGCACTGGCCTGCCGGCCGAAGCTGCTGATCGCCGACGAGCCGACCACGGCGCTCGACGTGACGATACAAGTACAAATTCTGGAGCTGTTAAAGCAGCTGCAGCGTGAGTACTGCATGGCCGTGCTGATGATCACGCACGACCTGAACCTGGTGAAGAGCTTCGCCGACCGTGTCGGCGTGATGCAGCAGGGCAGGCTGATCGAGACAGCCGACACCGCCACCTTGTTCTCCGCGCCTCAGCAGGCGTATACGCAGCGGCTATTGGCCAGCCATGCAAAGCGCATGGTGGCCGATGAGGTCGCCGATCCGGCGCCGCTGCTGCAGGCGCAAGGCGTGCGCTGCCGTTTCTTCATCAAGCAGGGTTGGTTCAGCCAGCGTGAATTCGTCGCGGTGGATAGTCTCGACCTGCAGCTGGCACGCGGCGAGACGCTGGGCATTGTCGGTGAATCCGGCTCCGGCAAGTCGACGCTGGGCATGGCGCTGCTGAGACTGTCGGTCGCGCAGACCGACGGCAGCATCCGCTTCGACGGCCAGCCGGTCAGCGACATGGATGCCGCGCAGCTGCGGCCGCTGCGCGCGCGTATGCAGGTGGTGTTCCAGGACCCGTTCGCTTCGTTGTCGCCGCGCCGCACGATCGAGCAGACCGTCGGCGAAGGGCTGGCGCTGCACCAGCCGCAGCTGACGCCGGCCGCATTGCGCGATGCGGTCGCGGCAGCGCTGTCCGAAGTCGGCTTGTCGCCGGCCATGATGACGCGCTATCCGCATGAATTTTCCGGCGGCCAGCGGCAGCGCATCGCGATCGCGCGCGCGCTGGTGCTGAAGCCGGCGCTGATCCTGCTCGATGAGCCGACGTCGTCGCTTGACGTGTCAGTGCAGTACCAGGTGCTGGAGCTGCTGGCGTCGCTGCAGCAGAAGCATGGCATTGCTTATTTGTTCATCAGTCATGACCTTGCCGTCATCCGTGCAATGGCGCATCGTGTGATCGTGATGAAAGACGGCAAAGTGGTGGAGGGCGGCCGCACGGCCGACGTGCTGTCGGCACCGGAGCAGCCGTACACGCAGCGGCTGCTGGCGGCGGCGAACTTCAAGGCTGCCTAGCGAGAAATGACGGCAACGGCACGGGATGCGCCCGTGCCGTGAAGATCAATTGCGGTGACGGCTGTGGCGCGGCGCCACTTTCTTTTGCTCGCGGCGCTTGGGCTCGGCCTTCGAGCGGCTGCTGCGCTTGTCGGCGCTGTCAGCCTTCGCAGCTTTTCCTTTTCCGGCGGACTGACGGTCGTTTTTCGCGTTCTTGGTCTTCTTCGTCGCTTTCACCTGCAAGGTCAGCGGCTGGCCCGGCTTGAGCTTGTCGTTTTTCAGCGCGTTCCATTCGCGTACATCGGCCGCGCTGACTTTGTAGCGCTCGGTGATGCTGGTCATCGTGTCGCGCTTGCCGACCTTGATCGAAATCTTCCTGCGCACTTCGTCCGGCTCGACGGCCAGCATCGCGGTGTCGGCGAGTTCCTGGCCGATGTCCTTGTCGGCATCGACCGTGGCCTTCGGCACCAGCACCACGGAGCCGGCCTTCGGGTGCATATTCGGCGGGATCGCATTCACTTCGCGGATCACTTGCGGCGTGGTCTTGAAGCGCGCTGCGATCACTTCGATGCGCTCGCGCGCGGCCGTCACCTTGTGCGCAGTCCAGCTCGACAGCGCCTTGGTCCAGTTCGACAGGTTTTCCTTGAATTTTTCCGCGTTCAGCTGCGGCAGCAGGATATGCGTGTTCGCGCTGCCGGTGATCACCGGGCGGTTGAACTGCGGGTTCAGTGCCTTGAATTCTTCCAGCGGCAGCTCAGCCAGCTGCGCCGCCAGCTTGACGTCGATGTCGCGCGTCTTGTTAACGGACACGAAATACGGCTGGTTGTCGACTGTCGGCAGCTTGATCCCGTACTGCGACGGTGCAGCGATGATGTTCTTCACCGCCTGCAGCTTCGGATAGTAGTTGCGCGTCTCGTTCGGCATATAGGCCGACAGACTATTGAAATCGGTCGGCCGCCCGGCCGCGTTTGCCTTGGCGATGGCGCGCGACACCGAGCCTTCTCCCCAGTTGTAGGCGGCCAGCGCGAGCTGCCAGTCGCCGAACATGCCGTAGAGCTTCTGCAGGTAGTTCAGCGCCGCATTGGTCGATGCGACAACATCGCGCCGCTCGTCGCGGAACATGTTCTGCTTCAGGTTGAAGTCGCGGCCGGTGCTGGGAATGAACTGCCACATGCCCGCGGCCTTGGCCGTCGAATAGGCCTGCGGATTAAATGCCGATTCGATGAACGGCAGCAGCGCGAGCTCCATTGGCATGTCACGCTTTTCGAGCTCTTGCACCACGTGATACAGATAGCGCGATGCGCGCTGCGTCGTGCGCTGGATATAGTCGGGACGCGAGCTGTACCAGGTGATATGCGTGGCGACCAGCGGATTCGTCAGGTCAGGAATCGCAAAGCCTTTGCGGATGCGCTCCCACAGATCGAATTCTTCGACCCCCACCGGATCGAATTGCGCATCGAACTCGGCCGGGCCGAGGTGCGGGCCGGTAAAGCCGCCCGGGTCTTCGTCGACATTCACTGCGCCCGCGACAGGCGTGAGGCTGAGGTCGACCGCCCGGGCCGCCGACAAAGGCAGGCCTGCAAGAAGTGCAATGGTTACCAGCCGGGAGAGTCGTCGGGATTGCTGCATTGGCCTTGATCAGTGCACGTAAGGCAGCGCCATTGCTGCCTGTGCCATATGAATTCGCGGAAGTTTAAGTAACAGGCGGAAAGCCCGTCAAGGAAAAATGCGGCAAGATCTGCGGAGATTAGCAAGCGTTTGCAAATAATGACCGCGTAATCGCTGTGTTTTGTTATCTGAAAGAATTTTTCCACTCACGCAACGCGGCAAACGCAGCCACCGGATCATCGCGATCCAGTCGGCCTTCCGCCTTCAAGGTTGCGACCACGGCCGGCTCACGGTAGCGCAGAAAAGGATTGGTCAGCTTTTCGGTGCCGATGTCGGACGGCACCGTGGATTCGCCGCGTGCGCGACGCTGCTGTGCGTGTTCCAGTCGCTGAGCGAGCAGGGCATTGCCCGGTTCGGCGGCCACCGCAAAACGCAGGTTCGACACCGTGTATTCATGCGCGCAATACACGGCCGTATCGTCCGGCAGCACGGCAAATTTTTGCAGAGAGGCGGTCATTTGCGCAGGCGTGCCTTCGAACAACCTGCCGCAGCCGCCGGCAAACAGCGTATCGCCGCAGAACAGCCAGCGCTGTTGCTCAGCGACGTAAGCGATATGCCCGGCCGTGTGCCCCGGCACGTCCAGCACCGACAAGCTCAGGCCCAGCGTTGGCAGCGGGACAGTCTGTCCTTCCGATACAGGCATGCTCACGCCGGCAATGCGCTCGCTGGCCGGGCCATACACCGGAATCTTGCGCTGGCTGAGCAGGGCAGTCACGCCGCCTGCGTGGTCAGCATGGTGGTGAGTGAGTAAAATAGCGTCCAGCGTCAGATTCAAAGCGGCCAGGGCCGCTTCGACAGGCGCGGCATCGCCCGGATCCACGACCGCCGCATGCTGCCCGTCATGGATCAGCCATAAATAGTTGTCGGCGAAGGCCGGAATCGCGGTGACTTGCAGAGGTTGTTTCGCTGACATGCGCATGGATCAAGACGTTTCGGAAAGATCGATTATATCCCTCGCTCCCTGGTTCGATACGCCGGCCGGCGCCTATGCACGCGCATGGGAACAGGCGCGGCTCGATGACCTGACTGCCGATATTTTCGGCTACAACGCCGTGCAGATCGGCCTGCCGCAGATCGATGCGCTGGCAGCGAACCGCATGCCGAATCGCTGGGTTACCGATGCTGCCATGCCCGCCGACCGCGAGGCGCTGCCCCGGCAGGTGGTGGTCGCCCATGATGTCGCCGAACTGCCGTTCGCGTCGCAGAGCCTTGACCTTGTCGTGCTGCCGCATGTGCTGGAGTTTGCCGCCGAGCCTCATCAGGTGCTGCGCGAGGTCGAGCGCGTGCTGATCCCGGAAGGGCAGGTCATCATTTGTGGCTTCAATCCGATCAGCATGTGGGGCATGCGGCAGACGGCCGGCCGCGTGACCGGCGCGCATTTTTTGCCGTTGCACGGTGAGTTCATCACCGTGCCGCGTCTGAAAGACTGGCTGAAGCTGCTGAACATGGAAATCAATCGTGGCCACTTCGGCTGCTATGCGCCGCCCTGTGCGACCGACAAATGGCTGCAGCGCTTCACCTTCCTGGAGAAGGCTGGCAATCGCTGGTGGCCGTATCTGGGCGCGCTATACATCGTGCAGGCCATCAAGCGCGTCAAGGGCATGCGGCTGATCGGGCCTGCGTGGCAAAAAAAGACCGCGGCCGTGCCGGGCAGCGTGCCCGTCGCGAACCGCATGAAGAGTGCACAGGACCTCAATGGAAAGAGTTGAAATTTATACCGATGGCGCCTGCAAGGGCAATCCCGGCCCCGGCGGCTGGGGCGCGTGGCTGATCGCCGGCGAGCATCGCAAGGAGCTGTGCGGCGGTGAGCTCGATACCACCAATAACCGCATGGAGCTGAAGGCGGTGATCGAGGCGCTGAACGCGCTGCGCCGTCCATGCGACGTGATCGTGCACACCGACAGCCAGTATGTACAGAAGGGCATCAGCGAATGGCTGGCCGGCTGGAAGGCGCGCGGCTGGAAGACCGCGAGCAAGGCGCCGGTAAAGAACGTCGACCTGTGGCAGGCGCTCGATGAAGCGCGGCTGCGCCACACGATCGAATGGCGCTGGGTCAAGGGCCATGCCGGCCATGAGGGCAACGAGAAGGCCGACGCGCTGGCCAATCGCGGTGTCGAACAGGCATTACAGGCGGCGCGCGCTGCCTGACATTGAATCAGAGGGAGCAAGCATCATGAGGCAGATCGTCCTCGACACTGAAACCACCGGGCTGAACGCGAAAAGCGGCGATCGCATCATCGAGATCGGTTGCGTGGAAATGGTGAACCGCCGGCTGACCGGCAACAACTTCCATTACTACATCAACCCCGAGCGCGATTCCGATCCGGGCGCGCTGGCCGTGCACGGCCTGACGACCGACTTCCTGAGCGACAAACCCAAGTTTGCGGAGATTGCCGACGCGCTGGCATCGTTCGTCAGCGATGCCGAGATCATCATCCACAATGCGCCGTTCGACCTCGGCTTCCTCGACGCCGAATTCGAGCGGCTCGGCCGGCCCCGTTTTGCCGAGCATGTGAGTGGTGTCGTCGATACCCTGGTGCAGGCGAAGGCGCTGTATCCCGGCAAGCGCAATTCGCTCGACGCGCTGTGCGAGCGCTATGGCGTTTCGAACGCGCACCGTACCCTGCACGGCGCGCTGCTCGATTCGGAACTGCTGGCCGAGGTGTACCTTGCGATGACGCGCGGGCAGGAAAGCCTGACGATGGACCTGCACGTCGATGCGGTCGGCGGCGCAGCGGCCGGCGCGGCGGTGGCGATGGCAGAGATCGTCGTGCTCGGCCCGAGCGTCGACGAGCTTGCTGAGCATGAAGCGCTGCTGCAGGGGCTGGACAAAGAGGCGAAAGGCGCGTGCGTCTGGCGCAAGCTCGACGAAAGCGCCGCAACTTCGAACGCCGGGGCTTGATTGTCGCCAAAGTCTGTGGCATAGTCTCGCCTCTTTCGGGAGGTTAGCTCAGGGGTAGAGCGATCGCCTCACACGCGATAGGTCGCTGGTTCGAAACCAGCACTTCCCACCACCGAATGAAAAAATCGCCAGGCTTGCCTGGCGATTTTTGTTTTTGGGCGCTGTTTTACACTCGCGGCGCGCGCGGCTTGTTGATCGTTACGTCGCCGCCCGTTCAGCGTATCGCTTCGGTCTGCAGCGTCATCTGCAGGCGCGCGATATCGAGGCCCTGGGCCTCCAGCTTGCGCAGCAGCGCTGCATACGCGTCCGGCTCTACGCGGGGCGTGCGCGACAGTATCCACAGGTATTCGCGCGTCGGTTCGCTGACGGCGGCCAGCTGATAATCGCTGTCCAGGTCCACCACCCAGTAATCTCCCCAGACATAGGGCAGGAAGCTCAGCCATGACGGTGCGAACCGGACTTTCAGCTGTGCCGGACTGTCGCCCGGCTGGCGTGCGACGCCGACCGCCTCATCGATCGTTCCATCGGAGCGCTTGCAGCGGTTCACCACGCGGATGCGGCCGTCATCCAGCAGCCGGTATTCCGCACTGGCGTCGGCCACGCACTTGCGCTGGAAACGGTTGGGAAATTTCGCAATTTCATACCATCGTCCCATGTACCGCTGCGCATCCAGCGTGGGTATCGATTGCAGCGGCGGCGGATCCGCCGCGTGTGCGCCGGCGCTCAAGAGCAGCGCGGCGAACATCAGCGTGTGTAGTGCTTTCATCGTTCAGCTCGGTTGGTGGGGGGCGGTACAACGTCCACGGGCCCCAGGCCGGCGTCAGACGGATCGCTTGCGCTGTATTGCGGCACCCGGCCGCAGCTTTTTCTGGCCGAATTTCTTCGCAATCGTTTTCAGCGGCGGCGTCTCGTCGCGGCGGGGTCTGCGCGTGGCGACCGCGCCATCGGTGCGCGGCACCAGGTGCTGAGGTCCGTTGCCGATCAGATCGGCACGGCCCATGCGCTTGAGCCCTTCGCGCAGGATCTCCCAATTCGCGGCATCGTGATAGCGCAGTAACGCTTTGTGAAACTTTCGTATTTTCGCCAGGCGCGGTGTCTCCACGCTCTCGGAGTCGCCGCTGATCTTGCGCAACGGATTTTTGCGCGTGTGGTACATCGTGGTGGCCATCGCCATCGGCGTCGGCAGGAAGGTCTGCACCTGGTCGAGACGGAAATCGTTCTGCTTCAGCCACAGCGCGAGGTTCAGCATATCGTCGTCGGTGGTGCCGGGATGCGCCGCAATGAAGTACGGTATCAGGTACTGTTCCTTGCCGGCCTCTTTCGAGTATTTGTCGAACAGTTCCTTGAACGCGTAATACGAGCCCATGCCGGGCTTCATCATCTTCGACAGCGGGCCGTCTTCCGAATGCTCCGGCGCGATCTTCAGCAGGCCGCCGACGTGGTGCGTCACCAGTTCCTTCACGTATTCGGGCGAGCGCACCGCGAGGTCATAGCGCAGGCCGGAACCGATCAGGATCTTCTTCACGCCCGGTATCGCGCGCGCCTTGCGATACAGCCTGATCAGCTTGCTGTGATCCGTATTGAGATTGCTGCAGATGGTCGGATACACGCACGACAACCGGCGGCAGGATTCTTCGATCGCCTTGTCCTTGCAGGCGAGGCGATACATGTTCGCGGTCGGGCCGCCGAGATCGGAAATGGTGCCGGTGAAGCCCTTGGTTTTGTCGCGGATCAGTTCGATTTCGCGCAGAATCGACGGTTCTGAGCGACTCTGGATGATGCGGCCTTCATGCTCTGTGATCGAGCAGAAAGTGCAGCCGCCGAAACAGCCGCGCATGATGTTCACCGAGAAGCGAATCATCTCCCACGCCGGGATACGTGCATTGCCATACGACGGATGCGGTGCGCGCGCATACGGCAGGTCGTACACATAATCCATTTCCTCCATCGCCAGCGGCAAGGGCGGCGCGTTCAGCCAGACATCGCGCTCGCCATGCGCCTGCACCAGCGCGCGCGCATTGCCCGGATTGGATTCGAGATGGAACACGCGCGACGCATGCGCATAAGTGACCGGATCTTCCTTCACCGCTTCATAGGCAGGCAGCCGCACCACGCTGCGGCTGCGCACTTCCTTCTGCTGCGCCAGCCTTTCCTCGCGCGTCATCAGGCGTACCGGTGCCACGGTCGGGGCAGGTGCCGCGCCGTCGGTGCCGCAGGCGGCGGGCTCCTTCTCTTTCATCTCATAGGGATTCGGATGCGCTTCGATGCGGCCCGGCATGTCCACGCGCGTGGAATCGACCTCGCTCCAGTCGTCGGCCGGCTTCCAGCCGCGTGACACCATGAACGCCGTGCCACGCAGGTCACGGATCGATTTCACCGGCTCGCCGGCGCCGATCCGGTGCGACAGCTCCAGCAGCGCGCGCTCGGCATTGCCGAACAACAGAATGTCGGCCTTTGAGTCGGTCAGTACTGACCGACGCACGGTGTCCGACCAGTAGTCGTAATGCGCGATGCGACGCAGGCTGGCCTCAATACTGCCGATGACCACCGGCACGCCGGGAAAGGCCTCGCGCGCACGCTGCGCATAGACCGTCAGTGTACGGTCCGGACGCTTATTCGGCTCGCCGTTCGGCGTATAGGCGTCCTCGGAGCGCGGCTTACGGTCGGCGGTGTAGCGATTGATCATCGAATCCATATTCCCGGCCGTTACGCCGAAATACAGATTCGGTTTGCCGAGCGCACGGAAGGGCTCGGCCGACTGCCAGTCAGGCTGGCTGATGATACCGACCCGGAAGCCCTGCGACTCCAGCAGCCGGCCGATCAGGGCCATGCCAAAGCTCGGATGGTCAATATAGGCGTCGCCAGTCACGAGGATGATGTCGCAGCTGTCCCAGCCGAGCTTGTCCATTTCCTTGCGTGACATCGGCAGGTACGGCGCCGGCGTAAGCTCGGGGCGAAAGCGCGGATAGGAACGGAGATTTTTCGGGCTGGGGGACATGGGCACTGCCGGTGGGCTGAAACAGGGCGACAGTATGCCAGTGTTGGCGCGGCCGCGTACGATGCCGGCCACTGCCACGCTGTCAAAAGAGCAAGCAAATTTGCGACGAACTGCGGACTATTTGAACGGGTTGTCGATGCTGTCAGTCGGCCGCAGGGGCAGCTGCTCGGGCAGTTCGGGATCGGCCTGCAGCTGCGCGATGGCCGCGTCCAGCAGCGCCCTGAGCTGCAGCGCACGCTGCAGCCCCGCTTTGTCACGGGTGATCGACAGCGAGCCATACAGCTCCAGCTGGTCGATGCGGTTTTCGATCGTCAGCTCGTCGATCGCGATCGAATCGGACTCATTGGCGAATGGTTGCAGCATGGTCATGGGTTTCTCCCTTCGACGCCCGCGCCCCGGCGCGCACGGATTTTCGGAGACGGCAGTGCCATCGCCGTGCGTTTTTCAGCATCGCTCAGTTTTGGAAACAGATTGATGCCGGCGCGCTTTTCCAGCTCAGCGATCGACACGACCTGATATTCGCCGCTGTCGTCATTCGGCGCCAGCCAGGCCGCGCCTTCCTTCGTCACCGGATCGACGACGGCTTTGAACACGTGCGTCGGCACGAAGACCCGGTTGTTGATGCGCTTGATGCTATCGCCTTCAAACAGCGGGCCGGTCAGCACATACAGCTCGCCGCGCTGGTTCACCAGATGCCGCGCTGCGCCTTCGATGGCTGACCACAGCCGCTGGTTGTTGCTGCGGTCTTGCGGCACCACATTGGCCAATGAAAAGCTCTCGAGCTGCGCCTGCCGGGTCGGCATGTCGGCCGCCGGTGCCATGTGACCGCGGTCATAGCCTGAGCGCGCGTAGTCGGCCAGCTCAGCGCCATGCCTGGGCGGCAGTGCGTCTTCGGTATGGAAACTACCTTCGCGCGGCACCTCGCGCGCCGCTTGCAGGCTCGCGCGCGTCAGGTGCTCGGCCGACCAGAGCGGCGTCTTCGACACGCCCGAATGCATCACGGCAAAGGCCTCGAAGCAAAGACCGACCGTGCTCGTCTGCAGCGACTTGCGCGTGAACTCGGGTGCCGTCTTCTGGAAGAAATGGGTGTCGCACCCCTGGGTTTGCGCTTGTGCTGATGTGAACAGCAGTACGGACAGCAGACCTGCCAAAAATTTTGTCATGAATGATGCGATGAACGGACTCGCGAATTCGAATGAACGCGAGGTTCGAAGTTCCGGTGGTTGTATATCGAACAAATGAATCCGAATTTTATCTCATGGAAACATTGAGCTTTACCGGCGCCGGGCAGTCAAACGGAGATGGCGCCAAGGCAAGGACGGCTGCTGCCAGTACGGCGTGGGCTGTCCTCCGGCGTGAGGTTGACCGGGGTCTTTTCACCACTTGGAGGGCATCGTGGAATATCAAACGCGCAGCAGTGACACCGCATGGACCAACTGGCTCGCCGGCATTGCCGTGGGGGCGCTGGCGATGTACATCGCCGACCCTTCCGAGGGGCGACGGCGGCGCGCGCTGCTGCAGGACAAAATGAGCAGCTATTCGAGCCGCGCGCAGCACCTGGTCGAGGGGCGCGTGCGCGATGCGCGCAACCGCCTGACCGGACTGCAGGCCGAGGCGATGCGGATGATGTCGGCGCCGCAGGCCAAGCCGATCGACAATCATGTGCTGGAGGCGCGCGTGCGCTCGCGCGTTGCGCGCGCGTTTCCTCAGTTGGGCGAGATCAGCGTCGATGCCGACGCCGGCATGGTCACGGTGAGCGGCGATATCGGGCTCGACGACGAAGCGCCGCTGCTGGCGATGGTCGAGGCGATTCCCGGCGTCGAGGCGGTTCGCCTGGGCGGAGCTGACGAGGACAGTGACAGCAGCGCTGCGTTCCTGGCAGGGCGCAGTCCGTTCTGGATCGCCGGCGCGCTGGGTGTCGGTTTGCTTGCCTGGTATGGACTATCGCGGCGGCAGCCGCTGGGCCTGGCAGCGGCGACCGGGCTGGGTCTGTGGGCGCGCAGCCGTGAGCGCATGCGCGCCGCGCAGGGTGCCATGGAGGAAGCGATGCAGCCCGCAGGCAGCAGCTTCGAGGCCGAGCGCATAATCGACATCCAGGCCTCGCCGGAGAATGTGTATGACGTCTGGAGCCGTTATGAAAACTTCCCCCATTTCATGTCGCATGTGATCGACGTGCGCGACCTGGGCAATCAGCGTTCGCATTGGGTGGTGCAGGGACCGGCGGGCAGTGAGGTCGAATTCGATGCGCAGCTGACGGCGGCCGACCGGCCGCACCGGCTGGCCTGGCAGAGCGAGCCTGGCGCCACGGTGCATAGCGAGGGTGCGGTGACGCTGGTGCCGCAGGGCGGCGGCACGCGCGCCACCGTGCGCATGAGCTGGAAGCCGCCGGCCGGTGCGCTCGGACAGGGTATTGCCGTGCTGACCGGCGCTGATCCGGCAACGGCGCTTGACGAAGATTTGCGGCGGATGAAGCAATTCATCGAACGCGGCCTGCCGGCACGCTCCGGCGGTGCCGGCGGCGGCGCTGTGTTGCATTGAGACAGGTGCTGGCCTGCGGCCGACCGGAACTTGGTTGTCGGCCTTTCATCCAATCGTGGCCGGATCGGTCCGGGCAACCCTTCATCCGAGGAGCAAGATCATGATGCAAGCAGACGAAGTCCGGCAGCGTTTCAGCCAGATCGAGCAGACCATTCGTCAGGCCAGCCAGGCCTGCGAGCGTGCCGGCACGAATGTGCCGATGGACCTGAAAAATTGTATCCAGCAGCTGGACTCGCAGTCGTCGCAGGCACGCCAGCAGCTGCAGCAGGCCAAGGACGAACAATCGATGATTGATTGCGTGGACCAGCTGGAAGAACTGGGCGACCAGGCCAAGGCAGCCTGCGAGAACCAGACCGGCGTCGACCAGCAATTGAAGCAGGCAGTACTGCAGGCCCATCAGGAGCTGAGCCAGCTCAAGCATCAGCTGCATTAGACATACGCCTGATCGCCGATCACTGTATGAGCTGACAGGAGGCAGGCCGCCGCGCTATTGTCCTGACGGCCTGCCCCCTTGGCGGTAATGTTCAGGCGCGGCTTTGAATTATTGATTTATTATCTCTCGCCATTGGATCACGACAAGCGGGAGACAGGAATGACGGCAGAACCGCGGCTTCTGTGGAAGCCCAGCGCCGAGCGCATCGCTAACAGCAAACTGACCCATTATCTCGACTGGCTCGCGCGCGAGCGCCAGCTGACGTTCGACGACTATCAGGCATTGTGGCAATGGTCAATCGATGACCTTGAAGGTTTCTGGCTCTCGTTATGGGAGTACTTTGAGATCCGGCACTCGCAGCCTTTCGACGAAGTGCTGTCCACCCACGCGATGCCGGGCGCGGCCTGGTTTTCCGGCAGCCGGCTGAACCTCGCCGAGCAGCTGTTCCGCTTCAATCTCGATGACGCGCACGCGGACAAGCCGGCCGTCATTGCCGAGTCGGAGCTGCGGCCGACCTTGACGCTCAGCTGGCGTGAACTGCGCGCGCAGATTACGGCAGTGGCGAATACCTTGCGTGCGCTCGGTGTCGGTCCGGGCGACCGTGTGGTGGCCTATCTGCCGAACACGCCGGAGGCGGCGATCGCTTTTTATGCGTGCGCGAGCATCGGCGCGATCTGGTCGTCATGCTCGCCGGACATGGGCAGCGCCAGCGTGCTCGACCGCTTCCGCCAGATCGATCCGAAGGTACTGATCGCCGTCGATGGTTATCGCTACGGCGGCAAAGATTTCGACCGGCGTGAGATCGTGCAGGCCATGCGCACCGAGCTGAAATCGCTCGAGCACACGGTGCTGTTTCCCTATCTCGACCCGGCTGCGTCGCTGCCGGGCGCGCTGCGCTGGGATGAGCTGCTGTCGCACCCTGCCGCGCAGGCTGGCGAGATGCGCTTCGAGCAGCTGCCGTTCGACCATCCGTTATGGATATTGTATTCGTCTGGCACCACCGGCATGCCTAAGCCCATTGTTCACGGCCACGGCGGCAGCTTGCTCGAAGGCTTGAAGGGGCTGGTGCTGCAGCTCGATGTTGGCGAGAGCGACCGTTTTCACTGGTTCTCCACCACCGGCTGGATCATGTGGAATTCGCAGATCAAAGGACTGCTGGTCGGTGCGACGATCTGCATCTACGACGGGAATCCCGGCTACCCGGACCTCGGCAGGCTGTGGCGCTTCGCCGACGATCACCGGCTGACCTTCATCGGCGCCGGTGCGGCCTTCTATGCCAATTGCATGAAGGCCGGCATCGTGCCTTCGCAGATCGCCGATCTGTCGTCGCTGCGCACGATAGGCTCGACCGGCTCGCCACTGCCGGAAGAGGCCTTTGACTGGGTGTACGCGCAGGTGAAACAGGATGTGCTGCTGGCATCGATCAGCGGCGGCACGGATATCGCGGCCGCGTTCGTCGGCGCATCGCCCAACCTGCCGCTGTATGCGGGCGAGATCCAGTGCCGTGCGCTCGGCGTGGCCGTCCATGCGCTCGATGACCATGGCAATGAGCTGATCGATCAGGTCGGCGAACTGGTCGTGACCGAGCCGATGCCGTCGATGCCGCTGTGCTTCTGGAACGATCCGGGCAATAAGCGCTATCTCGAAAGTTATTTCGAGCACTATCCCGGGCTGTGGCGGCATGGCGACTGGATCCGCATCACGCCACGCGGCGGCGCCGTGATCTATGGACGTTCGGATGCGACCATCAACCGGCATGGCATCCGCATGGGCACGGCGGAAATCTATCGCGTGGTGGAAGATTTCGACGAGGTGCTCGACAGCCTGGTCGTCGATCTCGAATATCTTGGCCGCGAGTCCTGGATGCCGTTATTCGTGGTGCTGCGCGATAGTGTGGCGCTCGATGCTGAACTCGAGCAGCGGATCCGCGACCGCATCCGCACTCAGCTGTCCGCGCGCCATGTGCCCAATGATGTGATTGCGGTGGCCGAGATTCCGCGCACGCTGACAGGCAAGAAAATGGAGCTGCCGATCAAGAAGCTATTGCTCGGCATGCCGGTAGAAAAAGTGGCGAATCCGGATGCGATGGCTAATCCCGCCTCATTGCAATGGTTCGCGGCGTTCGCAGAGAAACGCAAGGCCGCCTGACGCGCGACATGTGCCGGCCGGCGGCCCGATGTGGTCGCCGGCGTCGGTATCAGGCGCCGACGATCCAGCCCTCCAGCCCGTCGTGCGGCGGCAGGCCGAACTGCTGTTCCCGCCGTTGCCATGCCCAGCCAGCCAGTAGTGCGCAGAGCACGGCATCGATCAGGTCGCCGCTGCCGTCGGCGAGCAGCTGATCACTCAAGTCACCGCAATCGAGCCGTATCTGCAGCGGGTAGCTGCCTGCCTCCAGCGCCTGCAGGAGGGTCTGTCGCGCGGCGCGCCGCTCCGGGGTCTGCAATGCCGGTGTGTCGTTCTTGTACGAGGCGCGCGTGATGCTGCGTGCGACCATGCCTGGGTACGCTTCGAGCGCGATGCGCGTGCGGTCGCCGTCGTGCATGCCGGGGATATGAACGTTCGCGTCGAGCAGCAGCGGCGCGCCCGCATGCAGCATCCACGCGACTGGCGGATTGACCCATTTCATCGGCGACGACGATCCCGCCGGCAGGTCGCAGGCGCGGTGAATGAACTTGCGGCCGGCCTCGCGCGCATCGCACACTGATTTGAAGGTCTCGCGCAGCTGTGCACGCTCGATGCCGGCCACATGCCGTATCAGCGCCGGCCAGGCGGTCGGCCAGCCGAGCAAGGTAATGAGCTCGCGCGGGAAGGAAAATGGGAAATCGAAGCCGCCGAGCCACGGCCCGGGCTGGTGCAGCCAGCGTGTAAAGCTGGCGAAATCATGCAGCGTAGTCAGCGCCTCGAGACGGAAGACGTCGCCGGCCAGATGGCCGGATGCGATCGTGATGCCCTTGCGCTTGCGTGGCGCCGACGTGAAGTCGACGCCGTGCAGCGCTATCGACCGTGCGTCAGTGGTCCCCATCCGGCAGCACGACGTTCACGTCCAGCACCTCGAGGTTGCCCTGGCGGTCGAGCGAGATCTTGATGTCTTCGGGATTCACATTGACGTACTTCGAGATCACTTCGATCAGCTCACGGTGCAGCGCCGGCATGAAGTCCGGGCCGCTGGTGATGTGACGCTCGCGCGCGATGATGATCTGCAGCCGCTCTTTCGCCGTGCTGGCCGACTGCTTCTTGTTGTTAAACAGGAAGGAAAAGATGTCCATCTCATTTGCCTCCGAAGATGCGTGCGAGCAGCCCCGGCTTCTCGTATTCGGCGAAACGCAGCGGACGGTCTTCGCCGAGGAAACGCGCGACCACGTCCTTGTAGGCTTCCGAGACATCGCTGCCGGCGATATGGACGGCCGGCGTGCCCTGGTTCGACGCATGTAGCACCGACTCCGATTCCGGGATGATGCCCAGCAGCGGAATGCGCAGGATCTCCTGAACGTCTTCGTACGAGAGCATCTCGCCGGCCTCGACGCGCTTGGGCGAGTAGCGCGTGATCAGCAAATGCTCCTTGACCGGCTCGGTGCCGAGCTGTGCGCGGCGCGACTTGGCCTGGATGATGCCGAGGATGCGATCGGAATCGCGCACCGACGAGACTTCCGGATTGGTCACGATGACGGCCTCGTCGGCGAAGGTCAGCGCCATCACGGCGCCGCGCTCGATGCCGGCCGGCGAGTCGCAGACGATGTACTCGAAGTCCATCGTTTTCAGTTCTTCGAGGATGCGCTCGACGCCGTCTTCGGTCAGCGCGTCCTTGTCGCGCGTCTGCGAGGCGGGCAGCACGAACAGGTTGTCGCAGTGCTTGTCCTTGATCAGCGCCTGCGTCAGCGTCGCTTCGCGGTTGATGACGTTGATCATGTCGTAGACCACACGGCGCTCGCAGCCCATGATCAGGTCGAGGTTGCGCAGGCCGACGTCGAAGTCGATCACGGCAGTCTTGTGTCCGCGCAGTGCCAGGCCGGACGCGAAGCTTGCGCTCGAGGTGGTTTTGCCTACGCCGCCTTTACCGGACGTTACGACGATAATTTTTGTCACGAGAAACTCCTTGGTTGAGCCTGTCTGGTCAGTTTGTTATCGAGAGGGGCGGACTATTTCAGCGCGATCGCACGCGTTTCCAGCTTGTCGTTTTTCAGCAGTACCTGAGTCGGCAGGCCGGAGAGCTCTTTCGGCCAGCCGTTATCGAAAGTCCGGTACATGCCGGCGATCGAGACCAGCTCCGCTTCCATCGCGAGGGAAAAAATGCGGGCATCCGGATTACCCGACGCTCCGGCCGCTGCGCGGCCGCGCAACGGCGCATACACATGGATGCTGCCGTCGGCGATGACTTCCGCACCGGCATTGACGGTGGCAGTCACGATTAGGTCGCAGCCGCGCGCATAGATGCGCTGGCCACTGCGTACCGGTTGGTCGACGATCATGGCCGCCGTCGGGACAGGTGCGGGTGCGCTGGCAGCAGCGGGCGCAGGCGCTGGCGCTGGCGCCGCCGGCACGGCGGGCTCCGGCATCGGTGTCGGCGCGGAGGGTGCCGCTGCCGCTGCCGTTCCCTGCGCGCGCGGCTGCTCCATGCGGTCGATCGTCAGACCTTGTGCACGCAGCTCGTCTTCCAGCGCCGCCGGCGCATTGCGCACGGCGACCGGATTCAGCCGGTGCGACCGAAACAGTGCGATCAGCGCTGGCCAGTCGATGCTGCCGGGCGCGGGTTCCTGCGCAAGGTTGCCCAGGTCGAGCAGCGTGAATTCGTCTTCGAAATAATCCGGGGTGCCACCGGTGATCTGCGCCAGCGCGGCAGACAGTCGGGCGTGATCCGTGTCGCCGAGCAAGGCGGCGACGGCAACCACGGTCGAGATCTTGAGTTCCAGGGGCTTCCTGGCTTGATTGTTTGACATACGGTCCCGGGTGATAGCAACTGCGCGATGCGCCCGTCGGCGGCATCGGCGCAAGGCGGTGCTTGCGGCGCCGTATTATACCCATGTCCCCCCGGCAAATTTGCGTCTGTCAGGCCACGAGATACGCGTGTGCGCGAAGCGGCTTGCAGCGCTATGCGCTTCATTCAATGACTGCCTGCGCGGCGAGCGATTTTCACGATGAGCGCGTTTGTGATCGGTCAAAGCTGACGTGATCTTCAATGACACACTGGATCGAATACAGGCGATGCGTGCCATTTCTACGATTCAAGGAGTCAACGATGCGAAGAAGTCAGCAGCACAACCCTATGGTCGACATGATGCACTACCAGCTTGAGGCGTCGATTCATCTGGCCGATGCAGTATTTTCCGGAACAGAAAAAATCGACCGCGCGATGATTGACGTCACGCATCAGGCTGTCGACAGCCATCTGAAGCTCGCGCGCGCGGTGGCCGACATGCGCGACCCTGCCAAGCTTGCCGACCTGCAGGTGTCGATCGCCGGTCGACCCGAGAAGACCATCCATTGCCAGCAGCAGATCATGGCGGCGCTGGTCGAGATTCAGGCCGAAATCGGCCGATCGATGCGCGACTACATGGACAGGTTCACGCAGACGGCTTCCGGACAGGTGACCGATGCCGGCGAGCAGATGCTGGCCGGACAGGATGTGTCCGACCGGATAGTGGGTCCTTTCGCCGGCATGATGTCGGTGTGGGAGCAGGCGTTTCGTGAAGCCAGCAAAATGGCCAGTCAGAATATGATTGCCGCCAGCTCAGGTGTTGAAAGTGCGGCCAATGCCGCGCGCGATGCGGTGGCGCGATCGATGGAGGCCGCAGGCACGGCCGCCAATGGCCACGCGCACAGCACGAAAGGGCGGGCAAGGCATAAGTAGCGACACCAATGCAGGCCGAGTGCAAGCGGAGACGACAAGCGAGACTGCTTGTCTCGTTCCCGCCTTTTTCAACTCCCGGTGTGTTTCGCCCCCTGGCAGCCTTGGTTGGGCTTCCGGCGCGTCGCTGATGGCCTGTTGCCGGTAGCTGGCTCGACACACAGCGCGAACCGAACGAACTCAGCGCACCGTGCAGTATGAGCTCAGTGCCAGCATGAGCGCGGTGCCTATCCTGATGGACAGGCGTCTCGCGCAACTTCGCCATGCACCGCTAACCCGATTCGTTTCCGATAAATATCGTTGTGGCCACGATGGTCAGCAAGACCACAATGAATGGCCAGTGCTGCAGACGTCTGCGAGCCAGACGTCTGCATGCCTCAAGCTCTCTCAGGCAGCGACGCTCGGCAGGTCTTTATCAGGAGCCGGCGGCATTGCTTGTGCGGCGGCCTCGCGCGCGCGGCGGCTGGCCGCCTTGGAGCGCGAGCTTGATGGCGGCAGGCGGCGCAAGGTACGCAGCGCTTCGAGATCTTTGATGCCGATCGAACGCTGGTCGACGCTGATCAGACCGATTTCATTGAACGCGGACAACGTTCGACTCACCGTCTCCAGCGTCAGGCCGAGATAGCTGCCGATTTCATGCCGGGTCATGCGCAGGTTGAAGAGTTTGCTGGAATACCCCATCTCAGCGAAGCGTTCGGACAGCGATACGAGAAAGCGCGCCACCCGTGCTTCTGCCGACAACGCGCCCAGCATGCTCACCATCGCCTGCTCGCGCACCAGTTCCCGGCTCATCACGCTGTACATCGCATGCTCGAGCTCGACATAGGTGCGGCCGAGCTGTGTGAATTTTTTGAATGGCAGCAGGATCAGGTCGCAATTCGACAACGCCACCGCTTCCGATGCATAGCGCCGCGTATGTATGCCGTCGACACCGAACAGGTCTCCCTTCATCGGAAAGCTGAGTACCTGTTCATTGCCGAACTCATCGATCAGCACAGTCTTCAGGAAGCCTGAGTGAACGATAAAGAGTGTGTCGAAAGGCTGTCCGATGGTATGAATGCGTTGCCCGGTCTTAAATTGCACGTGTTGAAAAAGGAACTCTTCGTCATTCACCGACGGCGCGGAAGGAATGCGCAGCAGGTCGCAGAGCTCTTTCAGGTTCGACCACAACTTGCCCTGGCGTTGCCAACCGGCTTCCGTTGCCGACGCGTGGATCGCAGGAGTCGCGGGTTCGTTACGCAACTCGGAAGTGTGGGTGGATGTCATGGTCATCTCCTGTCGTATTAGCTGGAACGATTCAGCACCGAAATCCGACGATGTGCGTCATGTGTCGCTGGATCGCACTGGGTTGGACAGTTGCGATTGCCAGCAAGCTCTCCGGCGGGAGGACGGAACATCGCGCTGCCGGGATCCGGGCTGAGGGATTGGTCGGGCGCTGGTAGAACCTATCTCGTTAGGCCGCTGGCGGCGTTGGCAGCAACTTGCCGGTCGTGTGACCTGCCTGTGATGCCACCGATTTGCCATCGAACTAAGGAGATAGGTTCTTTGTGGCGCTTGCTGCATGTCACTGTGACTGCGCTTGCTAGTATCCGGACTCGAGTTCTTCAAAGCTATCGGGGCTGCCTGAATGCTTTGCGTGTACGAGCCGAGAATTCTTAAGGCCATTCCTAGCATGCTTTTCTCCTGTTGCAGCAGGCCGCGCGCCGCGTAAATCACAGCCTGAATTTTTCCAGCAGGCCCTGTCCCATCGCGTACTGCACCAGCTCAGCGAGCGACGGTGTGCCGAGCTTTTGCAGGATGTGTGCCTTATGCGTACTGACGGTCTTGACCGACAAGTGCAACACTTCGGCAATCTCCGTGACGGACTTGCCCGTTACCAGCATATTGAAGACTTCAAATTCGCGATTGGTCAGCGTTTTGTGAGGTGCGTCGTCGCGCATCGGCATCGCGTCCATGGCCAGCTGTTCGGCCACTTCCATGCTGATGTAGGGGCGACCGGAGCGCACCTTGCGAATCGCATTGACCAGATCGGTTCCTGCACTCTCCTTCGTGATGTAGCCATGCGCGCCAAGCCGGATGGCCCGTGCCGCGTACTGATCTTCGTCGTGCATTGTCAGCACCAGCAGAGCGATCTCCGGTGCTTCCTGTTTGATCTGCTTCAGCAGATCCATTCCGCTTCTGCCTGGCATGGACAAATCCATGACCAGTACATCGAAACCGCCTTTGCGCACCTGCGCCAGCACATCAAAACCGTCAGTGGCTTCGCCGAATACCTCGATGTCATCTGCCTTGCTCAGGATGTACTTGAGTCCTTCCCGCATCAACGCATGGTCGTCGGCCAGTACGACCCGGATCATTCTCCATGCCTCGCAAGCTCACTGAATTTCCGTATCACGATGCCGGTTGTCGCATGCGCGCTGCCAGCGCTGTTGTCTATTCCGGGTTCAGACATTGCGCCCGACTCCCTGTTGCTGCTTGAACTGAATCAATCTTTTTTTCATAGCGATTTCCTCTTAGTAACAAAATAGCAACATTATTGGTAAATGTATCAGCTTTTCACCGATGTACCTATATGATTTGGAGCAAAAGCGACATGTCGCTTGCGAATCTGTGTTTATAAATTCGCGCTATTTCCTGGCATAAACGGCGAACGCGACGGCGAAGCCTCCGGGATTTTCTTTGATGGAAATTTCCTTGCTGTGCCTACGGGTTTTTCGTCAGGCAGAGGCGGCTGTTAGACTGTGTTCTTTACGAACAGGCAACGCCTCAGTTAACGCACACTATGGAAATCAAGCCGGGCGAAATAGGGCACATCATTCAACTGGCCATTGCGCCGGTGTTTCTTTTGACGGGTGTCGGCACCAATATGCTGGTGCTGACTAATCGCCTCGCGCGCATCATCGATCGCACCAGGTTGTTGGAAGACAATATCGATGAAGGCGTCGGCAAGACCGATGGAAGGGACGCCCTGTTCCGGGCTGAGATGGACGTGTTGTTTCAGCGTGCGCGCAAGATTAATCGTGCGATCTTTTTGTCGACGACCTGCGCGTTGCTGATCTGCATGGTCGTTGCCGCGCTGTTCGTCACCGATGCGCTGAACCTGCGATTGGCCTCCGTTATCGCCGGCATGTTCGTGCTGGCGATGGTGGCGCTGACCGGGAGCTTTATTTATCTGCTGCGGGAAGTGCTGCTGGCGACAGACTTCATGAACAGCCAGCAGCAGCGCTATCGGTCCGAGCGGGTACCAGACGCCTGACACTCGGCGCAGCTGCGTTCGTCAAGCTTTTCAGACCGATGCGACCAGCTCGCAGCTGGCCTTGAACAGCGGATGCGCGGGGTCGCCGAACGCATCGCAGATCGTCAGGTGGTTGATGCCTTGCAGCGGGATCTCGTTGCGAAATCCGCCGTGCCATTCGCTGGCAATCAGCGCGGTCTGTCGTTTGAATTCGTCCGACTCCAGATCGCCGACTGAGGTAATGAACGGCGCCGGATGTGACTGCGGCATCCGCGCCGGCGACAATGTCAGCGCGCGCTCCGCATCGAGCTTCAGGTCTTCATTCACGAAGTCCGCATAGCAGACCGGATCGAGGTCGTAGAGGCCCGACATCAGCACGCCGCCCTTGACCAGATCATGTGGCAGATCCGGTGCGAAGGCCGGCCACAGCGCCGCCAGCATCATCGCTGCCAGGTGGCCACCGGCCGAGTGGCCGGCGACGACGATACGGTTACGGTCGAATTCCAAACGGTCGGCGTTCCGATACAACCAGGCCAGCGCACGCAGCTGCTGCGACACGATCTCCTCGATCGATGCCTCCGGCGCCAGTGTGTAGTTGGTCAGCGCGACATTGAATCCGGCCTGACGGTAACCAGGTACGATGAAAGTGAAGTCAGATTTGTCCAGCGAACGCCACCAGCCGCCGTGGATAAAAACCAGCAGCGGCGCGCCTGCGCGGTAGGCCGGATAAAAATCCAGTTTTTCCTTGGCAGCCAGGCCGACCGGGAGATCGAGCAGGCCTGCTTGCGTGCGCCTCACCAGTGCCGATTCCTTCTGCCAGCGCGTGAAAATCTGCGGGTGGTCAGGAATGCCGGCACGGGCGTTGTACTGTTCGGTGTAGTAGTCGGTCTGGGTTTGCCGGCGGTCGGTCGATTGGCGATTGGCGCTGCGCATGCGTAAATTCCTCGCTGTGAGTAGGGGGGCTGGCAATGCGCGACAGTGTAGCCTGCCGTCATCAGCGGGGATAGCCGCTCGCGCGGCGGCGCCCGCAATGCCTGTCCCTGCCCGCCGCCCATGTCGGACCTTAAGGACCGGCCGAATTGACGGAAAGTAACGGGTTCGCCTACACTGCCGTGGTTTTGGTGCCCGTCCGTCGCTCTCGACAGACAGTTAAACGGGAAACACGAAGCCCCCTGATCTGCCGGTCAGCGGCCAACGTGTGCTGCCCCCGCAACGGTAAGCAAGCGCATGATCGTCATCATGCTATCTGCCTCCATCGCCACTGTGCTCTGCATGGGAAGGCGCGGCGGATACGCTTGTCAGCCCGGATACCGGCCAGAACAGGTGGGAGAAGCGTGCCAGGTGGTTCAGCCAGACATCTTGTCCAGGCGATTTGCCTGACGGTCATCGGTTCGCGCTCCTGTTCGAAATCCGCCTGCGGGGAAGCTGGCGGATCCCCCACTATCCTGAATTTCATGTCCAATCGCCTTTTCCCGTGCGGTCGCACGCCTGTCATGGCTGCGCTGCCGGCGTTGCTGTATTCCGCGTTCGCTGCCGCCCAGAGCACCGACGCACCGACCGAACTTCGTCAGCTGCCGCAAGTGGTCGTCACCGCCAATCGCTACGAGCAAGACGTACGGGCAATCCCGGCGCAAGTGACCGTGATCACGCGCGAGCAAATGGAGGCCGCCAACGTCAGCACCGTCAATGAAGCGGTCGCGCGCCTCGGTGGCATCGCCACCCGCACCAGCCTCACCGGTGGCAATGAACTGACCATCGATCCGATGGGCTTTGGCGATACCGCCGGTTCGAACACCATGATCCTGATCGATGGCGTACCGATCCGCGAAGGCGACATGAGCGAGATCCGGCTGTCCGGCCTGCCGGTCGAGAGCGTCGAGCGCATTGAGGTGCAGCGCAGCTCAGGCAGCGTGCTATACGGCGGCGGCGCCACCGCCGGCGTGATCAACATCATCACCCGTGCGTCCGGCAACGATCCCAGGGCGGCGAGCTCGGGGAGCGTGTATGTGGGCGCCGGCTCGTTCTCGACCACCGAATTCCGTGCGAATGCGCGCTACGTCAAGGACGGCCTTGATCTGTCGCTGGCCGCTTCTGATCGCGATTCCGACGGCTTCCGTCGCCATTCGGGTAGCAACGACAAAGGCCTGCTGGTGAGCGCCAAATATGCGGCCAGCTTCGCACGCTTCGGCATCAGCTTCAGTTCCGAGAACAACACCGCGCAGACCCCGGGCGCGCTGACCCTGGAAGAGTATCGGTCTGACCGCCGTATGGCGCAGCCCTCGTCGGTGGCCAACAATACCCGCTCCGCGATCGAGACCAGCCGCTTCGCCGCGTTCGCCGAAACTGAGCTGGCCGGTGTGCAATGGCGCGTCGATGCAAGCACGCGCCAGCGCGATCTCGATGCGGTCGCCGTGATGGGCGGATTTCCGGTGCCGCTGCAATATCGTGGCGACGATCAGTTTATCGGCCTGAGCGGCCAGCGCGTGGACGAATTGTCGATCGGCCGCAATCGCGTCGTGTTCGGCATCGAGCACGGCGATTGGTCGCAAGTACGGCGCTACCCCGGCTCGACGCTGGGCAGCTATCAGCTCGACTTCACGTCAACCAGTCATTTCCTGAAGAACGATCTTGATATCGCCGAGCTCGGCGTACGTGTCACCGCAGGCTATCGTTCCGAGCGCAATGAGCGCTCGCAAATGTCGATGAAGTTCGGCGACCAGATCGATAACCGCTACACCCGATCGGCGTGGGAGCTGGGCGTCTCGAAGGAACTCGACGCCGAGAACAACGTCTATGCGCGCATTGCGACCAGCTACCGTTTCGCCAACATCGATGAATTCACCACTAGCTACGCGCCTGACTACACGGTGCTGCCGCTGCGTCCGCAGACGTCACAAGATCAGGAGATCGGCTGGAAGCATCTGTTCGGATCGCGCGGCCGTCTCGACATGCGGCTCTATCGCAGCGAGCTGGAAAACGAAATCGCGTACAACAACTACGTCGGCATGGACACCTGGGGATTCGTGCAGGGCTCCAACATCAACCTCGCACCGACGCGCCGGCAGGGCGTCGATGTCGATGCCTCTTACCAGCTGAGCAGCCGCTGGCTGCTGGCGTCGTCGTTGTCGCTGCGCGATGCGCGTTTCCGTTCCGGCGAATTTGAAGGCAAGCGCGTGCCCATGAGCGCGCGCGAGATCGTGTCGCTGCGCGCCGAGTATGCGGTCGACAGCAAGCAGAAGGTCGGCGCGATGGCGCGCTGGACGTCGAGCCAGTATGTGGCGATGGACTTTAACAACCAGAACCGCATGCCGTCCTATACGGTGGCCGATCTGTACTACCAGTACAAGGCCGGCAAGTTCGATCTGTCATTGAAGGCGCTGAACATCTTCGACAAGTCTTATTACTCGTACGCGACGCGCAGCTGGGATCCGACCAGCAGCTTCCAGTACACCGCCGTGTTCCCGGACGCCGGCCGTTCGCTGTGGTTCTCCGCGCGCTACCGCTTCTGACGGAGAGACCGGTGCGCCGCCCGCTGAGCATCTTGCTGCTACTGCTGGCAGTCGCACTGGCAGCGGCGGCACTGGCCATCGGCTGCGGCAGCACCGGCTGCGATAGGGGCGTCGGCCTTGACGATCCGACCCTGACGCAGCTGCGCCTGCAGCGCGCTTCGCTGGCCTTTGCGGTCGGCGCCTTGTTGACGATGGCCGGTGCACTGCTGCAGCTGTTGCTGCGCAATCCACTGGCCGACCCGTATGTGCTGGGCGTCTCGGGTGGCGCGGCCGTCGGCGCTGTGGCTGCCGGACTGCTGCTACCGGCGGCGCTGCAGGCGGTGAGCCTGCAAGGCGGCGCGCTCGTTGGCTCGCTGCTGGCCATCAGCCTGCTGTTCCTGCTGGCGCAGCGCAGCCTGGTCGCCACGCCATCGCCGGCGGCTTCGCCGGGCGTGCGGCTGATCCTGACTGGCGTGATGGTGTCCACTGGCTTCGGCGCGCTGCTGGCGCTGCTGCTGTCGCTGGCGCCGGATACGCAGCTGCGTGGCACCTTGTTGTGGCTGATGGGCGACCTCGATGCGGACGGCTACGGCCTGCCGGCGTGGGCGGTGCTGCTGGCCGTCGCCGCATGGTCGATCAAATCGGCGCCGCAGCTGAATGTGCTCGCGCATGGCGATGCCACCGCACAGTTGCTCGGCTTGCCAGTGGCGCGCCTGCGCATCGCCATCCTGCTGGCCGCGTCGGCGGCGACCGCTGCGGCGGTGGCGCTGGCCGGTGCCATCGGCTTTGTCGGTCTGGTCGTGCCGCATGCGCTGCGGATGTGGCTGGGGAATGACCAACGGCTATTGCTGCCGGCCGCTCTGCTCGGCGGCGGCGCGGCATTGCTGCTGGCCGATCTGGTTGCCCGCGTCGCGCTGGCGCCGGTGCAATTGCCGGTGGGCGTAGTGACGGCGCTGGTGGGCGTGCCGCTGTTCCTGATCATGCTGGCGAGGTCACGATGACGGCCTTGCTTGATGTGGCGGGTGTCAGCCTGCATGCGGGTCCGCGCCGCCTGGTCGACGGCCTCGACTGGCGAGTAAGCCGCGGTGAATTCTGGTGTGTGCTAGGTCGCAATGGCGCCGGCAAGAGCACCCTGTTGCAGGTGCTGTGCGGGCTGCGCCGTCCGGACGCCGGCAAGATCGCGATTGCCGGGCAGCCGCTGGTCGAGGTGCCGCCCATGGCACTGGCTCAGTTGCGCGGCCTGATGCCGCAACAATCGGTCGACAGCTTCTCTTGCTCAGTGCGCGAGGCGGTGGCGATCGGCCGCACGCCATGGCGGCTCGGCAGTGCGTGGGACTCGCGGCAGGATGAAAGTCATGTGCGCGCCGCGCTGACGCAGGTGGGAATGCTTGGCCGCATCGACGACGACCTCCTGTCGCTGTCTGGCGGTGAGCGCCAGCGCGTTGCCTTTGCGGCCTTGCTGGCGCAGGCACCGGCGCTGATGCTGTTCGATGAGCCGACCGCCCATCAGGACGTGGCCCAGCAATTGCTGCTGATGAGATTGATGCGCGAGCTGTCCGAGCGGCATGCGCTGATCGCGAGCTGCCACGACATCAATCTCGCCGCGCGCTTCGCCACCCATGTGCTGCTGCTCGGTCCGGGCTTTCACAGCGCCGGCGCGGTGGCAGATGTGCTCAATCCGGGCACGCTGCAGCGTGCTTACGGCTGCGAGTTCGAGCAGGCAGGCGAGTCGTTCATTGCGCGCTGAAGTCCGTCTCAGCGTTCGTCAGGCCTTCGGCCACAAAATCATCTGCGTGCAGCGAAACAGCGCGATCGTCTTGCCCGCAGAGGTCACGGTCGCATCCCACACCTGCGTGGTGCGGCCGCGATGCACCGGCCGCGCTTCGCAGTCAAGGCGGCCATCGCGCGCGGTGCCGAGGTGGTTGCTCTTGAGCTCGATAGTCGTGAAGCTCTGCGCGCCTTCCGGCAGGTGCATCATGCAGCCATAGCCGCAAGTGGTGTCGGCCAGCAGCACCACGGCTGCTGCGTGCAGATAGCCATTCGGCGCAAGGTGATGCGACTGCACTTGCAGCGCCGAGCGCAACGTACCTTCTTCGGCAGAAATCAGCTCAAAGCCGAGGTGCTCGGACAACGTGCCTTTCTGTACTTGCTTCCATTTTTCTACATCGTGTTCGCTCATTACGGTCTCCGTCGGTTCGTGTGCAGTGTCTGTCGTGCCTGGTCGATCTGTTCGCATAGCCGGGCGGTGGCGTCCAAGAGCCGTGGCCCGGCGCGGTTCATCACGCTGCCATCGGCACGGAACAGCGTGTTGTTGCGCACGGCCGTCATGTGCGTGAGCGCGCGCCAGCGATCGAAGGTGCGGCCGTCTTCGTCGCTGATGAAAATCGCTTGCGGGTCGGCCTGCACCACTGACTCGCGGCTGACCGTCGGCACCAGGGGCGCAAGCCGGCCGAAAACGTTCACGCCGCCGCACAGCCGGATCGCTTCGGAGACGATGTGCGTGTCATTCAGCGTCATCAGCGGCGACGGCCAGATCTGATAAAACACCGTCACCGGCGTGCGCGACGCATAGCGTTCGCGCAAGGCGCGCAGTTCGGCACGGAAGTGCGCGGCTGCCATGCGCCCGGCGTCGGTGCCGGCCAGCGTGCCCAGCCGCTCCAGCGAGCTGGCGATATCGTCGAGCTTGCGCGGCTCGCTGTCGAATACCGCGATGCCGAGCGAGCGCAGCTTCGCCAGCTGCGCCGCGTGGTTGCCGCTTTGCCAGGCGACGATCAGGTCCGGTTTCAGCGCGAGGATGCGTTCGAGGTCGGCGCGCATCGCGTCGCCGATGGACGGCAAGCGGCGGGCCTGCGGCGGATAGTCGCTGTACGACGATACACCGACCACGCGCGCGCCTGCGCCGGCGGCGAACAGCAGCTCGGTCGCGTGCGGTGCCAGGCTGACGATGCGCGTGGCTGGCGCGGGAAGGCCAATCAGATGGCCGCTGTCATCGACTGCGCTGACGCCAGCCGCCGCAGCGAAGGTCATTGGCAGACATGCCGCCAGCAGCGCGGTCGTTAATTTCGTGTTGACAGTCGCCCGCCGGCCGCGCAGTCCTGCGCCGCTCATATCTCGAGATTATCGATCAGTCGCGTATTGCCCAGTTTCGCGGCCGCCAGCACGACCAGCGGCGCGCCGGCCTCAAGGTCGGCGGCGCTGGGTGCCTGCAGGTCGACGCGCTTGCGCACGTCGATGTAATCAGGCTTCCAGCCGCGCGCTGCCAGCCGCGCCATGGCGTCCTGGCCGAGCAGCACCACATTGCGATCGCCAC
>JACCDQ011146465.1_pt1 | contig 84341 bp, 79 predicted proteins | sample 7446031 | NCBI WGS metagenome assembly JACCDQ01 (sample SAMN15323442, study PRJNA562643) | freshwater metagenome | isolation source: river surface water | place: USA:Blue River Watershed | collected 2017-08-17
AAACAATGAAGAAAAACCAGCTCAAGGGCATATTCACAGATTTAATTGAAACATCTACTCGTAAGAGCGCGTTTACCACGTTCATCGAAACAGAAGATATTTCGAGTGATGTAACTTTGGAAAATTCAGAAATCGGCCATATTCGCAAGAGAGTATACAAAGAGCTTCAAAAATTGAAAGAAGAGTACATTGACCTTATTAAGGACCCCAAGGTTCAAGAGTTGTTCGCCAGACTTGAGAAACTCGAGACTGCAATAGTTCAACATAGAAGTATCTTGGCAACAGATGTTAAGTTAACCTTGTTGAATCAGAAGAGGGGCGGAAGTGAAACAAGCTATGTTGTAGCACGTGCACCGTTCTATAATCCTAACAATGTGAAGGCGGAAATCCGTGCATACTTGGGGAAGACAGAAGATTTGGGTACTGACTTGGTGAAGTTGTCTAGTGACCCTGAGTTCATGAAGATGGCTGAACTGGAATTAGTATCGTCGATGGAAGAGTACATGATTATTATAGATACTCTACCTAAAGCAAAAAAATTGAAGATTTTTAATAAAGGGACAATACCTTTGACAAAAGAAGAACAGGAAGAGGCTGAAGCCTTTCTAAATCAATTTTCTGTTGAGCCTGTCAGTAAACAAGAAAGATGAATGCTGCATTAAAATTTAATAAAGCTTACTCGATACATTAAACCAATGCGTAAATAAAAAGGGCCTAGTCCTTTTTTTAAACACCAAAATGTAAGAGAGTAAATCTGATTTACAAGTATAAAATATAAGTGGAGCCAGAACCCACTTTAAAAAACGGGGAGCAACCGAAAAGCCTTAAGATTAGGAAAAACAATTAAATAATTTACAATATGGAAGCAACTTCCAAAACCAAAACGATTACTGTCGACATCTTTTTGTCTGTTATGACGTATCAAGATTTTGTAGTCCCTATTGATTACGAAATCAAAGGTTCAACGCCTGAAGAAGCGTATGAAAATTTAACTATAGACTTTGAAGACCAAAACCCTAATGCCATAGAAAGGCCCGAATATGTAGAATTAGGCGAATTTGGTACTGACTTCCTTGGGTTACGAGATAAATTTTATGTTTACAACAATCTCACGAAAGAACAGAGCTATAAGTGTTTCGAAAGTGAAAAATAAGAAAAACATTAGGGCCTGGTATAAAACTGGGCCCTTCAATCAAACTAAAAAGATATAATATGTACGATTTTAAATACAGAGAAGAAAAGCTCTGCAAAGAGCTTGCAGGATGCATAGTTCAGACTCCATTTGGGCTAATGATTAAACATCATTTCCTTAACACATTCTATCAGTCGGAACCTCACAAAAAGGATGAAGAAAATGGAAAGATGAATGAGATTTTGAGGATTAGGAAAGCTAATCAACGTAAGTTCATTTTAAAAAATGACTTTGACTCAGCTACTTGGTCAATAGAAAAGCCGTGGAGGATTAAGTGGCTAAATGAAAATAAGGAGCTGATAGTTCGAAAAGTTGGAATGTCAATATACTATCAGATTATCAGTGATGTATTTGTAGGATTTGATTTTCCCCACCGTGAAAAAAATGAAATTCTTGAACTTGCTTATTTCGGAGGTAATCCTCGACTGATGATGAATGAAGAGGAAGTAACTGAATTTGAAAAATTGCCTCATAGTATAAAGGTTTGGAGGGGTGTTACGGCAGATAGGTTTCGTAATGAATTTGAGTTTTTAGGAAATTCTTGGACTTTGGATTATGAGCAAGCATTTTGGTTTACAGATAGAAGTGGATTTGGTGAGAACGAATATCCCTTAGTCTATGGTTTGACAATAAATAAGGAGGATGTGCTGTCTTATTTTTCTCGGTGTAACGAAAGTGAAATTTTGATTGACTACTCTAAGATTGATAGAGATGAGGTCGACTTCATTTATCCCAAAAACACAGAAAATAATCTTAATTGTGAAAGTGTAAGTATACAATCAATAAACTAAAAATAGAAAAATGAATATCGGAGAATCACCAGTTTATCAAGTTAACGCAAGTCAACTTGAATGGATTTTACATAAAATCCTTGACAAAAAATTTGAAGAATATATTGAACGGTCACATAAACCCGAGGTAATATATACAAGAGACCAAGCTGCCATAATACTTAATGTACGGCCAAATACTATTAGCAATTATATAGATAAGAAGATATTAACCAATTGTGGAGTAGGCAGAAAAATACTCATTTCATCTAAAGAAATTGATAGACTATTAAACAAATCAACATTCAGAAACATCGCATAATCATGGCAGTAACATTTTACATCAAGTCAAAAACCAAGAAAAAATCACCTATTGCGGCATCAATTAATATTAAAGGTGTAAAGAGGTTCGTTATAACGATACCTGATGAAAAAATTGCACCATCTGAATGGCACGAGGGTGGAGTAATTTTAGGTCGAGGTAAACAAGAAAACCATCGAATTCACAGGGTTCTTGAACAATTCAAGGACAAAATTGAATGCTTTCAACGTGAATACTTAGAAAGAAATTCAATCAATCCATCAAAGGAGGAAATAAAAACTTACCTAAAGTCGAACACCGAATTATCAAAATATTTCAAACCTAAAAGTTTCATTCAAATCATTCCCGTATTTGAGGATATTTTAAAGAAAAGAACGGAAGGTGAGATTCTAAATGCAGGTAAAATATGGAATCAGAGAACCTTGTACGCATACGGTACCACCATCAAATCACTAAAAGAGTTTGAGAAGTTCAAGAAAGTTGAAATTAACAATATCAACGTAATTACACAAAAATTGGTGCTTGATTTCGAGAACTTCTTAACAATCAATGAGAAGCTAAAACTGAACACTGTTGGCTCCAGAATGAAAAACTTTAAAGCACTTCTCGGGGAACTGCATGTACATGGTATTATTTCTATCAATCCTTTCAAATTATACAAAATACCCATTGTCAGTGAGGAATCAGACTCAATTGCGATGGATGATAATGAATTAAGAGATATGACAAATCTTGACCTGGGTGATAATCCTCACTTGGACCATATTAGGAATCAGTTCGTTTTATTATGTCATTTAGGTATTCGTATATCAGATTTTAAGATGTTCAACATACTAAAAAAGGAGGATGATGTCATTTCATTTAAGAACAAAAAGACAGGCGAATCAATTTGCATTCCAATTTTCAAAGAAGCGTGGCATATTTTAGAAAAGTATGAAGGCCACACACTAAAACAAACAAATGAACAAGATATGAATTTACATATCAAAGAGGTAGGTAAGCTTGTACCGGGTCTAAATCGTGAATTCGTCCAAGAGTACACTAAAGCGGGAGTTAAGGTCACAAACATCAAAAAAAGGTATGAGATGTTGACTTTACACGTTGGAAGAAGAACGGCTATTACGCGATTGGCGAACATGGGAATTCCTGCACACCAAATCATGATAATATCAGGACATAAGACTATGAAGAGTTATGAAAAGTATATCAAATCGAATAAAATTGATGACTTGCGGAATGTAATTCGTATTGTAAATCAGAGATATGATGAAAGGAATAATACGGAAAAAGTGTAACCAATTTTGTAACCTACCCCTAAAAAACAAAGAAACCACTCGCCTTGAGTGGTTTCTGGTAGTCCGTACGGGAATCGAACCCGTGTTTTATCCGTGAAAGGGATATGTCCTAACCCCTAGACGAACGGACCAATCGACTTATCGTGGCACAAAGGTAGAAGTTTCTTTGATAATTTCAAATAGTGATATTGAAAAAAATATAGTTTTTTTCGTCTTTTTTTTTCTATTTTAGCTTTAGCATTAAAATAATACAAATATGTCACAGGTAAAACCATACTCTAAACTAAGCGATTTCGACATAGCTTTATTCCTAAATGGAAGACATACAAGACTTTATGAGAAACTTGGTGCCTTTGAAATGGAGGTAGAAGGTGAATCTGGCGTATTTTTTGCTGTTTGGGCTCCAAATGCAGAAAAAGTTAACATTATTGGAAATTTTAATTTTTGGGATAAGTTTTCACATCCATTGTATAGAAGATGGGACGAGTCTGGTATTTGGGAAGGATTTATTCCTGGTTTAAAAACTGGCGAAGCCTACAAATATGGAATTGTAACCAAAACTGGTGAATATTTGGAAAAACTTGATCCAATGGGATTGTTTTGTGAAGTTCCTCCTAAAACGGCTTCAATTGTTTGGAATACTTACAAGGAATGGAACGACCAAAGCTGGATGTCGGATCGAAAAGTTAAAAATTCGATGGCTGCTCCAATGTCAATTTATGAGGTTCACCTTGGATCTTGGAGAAAAACCTTAGAAAACGACTATTTAAGTTATACAGATATAGCAGAGCAATTGGTTCCTTATGTGAAAGAAATGGGTTTCACCCACGTAGAATTCATGCCAGTAATGGAGCACCCCTTTGCTCCTTCTTGGGGGTATCAAATCACTGGTTATTTTGCCCCAAGTTCTCGATTTGGTGATCCACAAGGATTCATGACTTTAGTGGAAAAATTACACCAAGAAGGAATTGGAGTTATTTTAGACTGGGTTCCTTCGCATTTTCCAGGAGATGCCCATGGTTTGAGAAATTTTGATGGTGGTGCCCTCTATGAGCATTATGACATAAAAAAAGGGTTTCATCCAGATTGGCAATCCTATATATTTGATTATGGTAAAAATGAAGTAAAAAGCTTTTTATTATCGAATGCTGCTTTTTGGTGTGATAGATACCATATCGATGGTTTGCGTGTAGATGCGGTGGCTTCCATGCTTTACTTAGATTATTCAAGAAATGCTGGTGAATGGGAACCAAATATGTACGGCGGCAATCATTATTTAGAGGCTATTAGCTTCCTTCAAGACCTGAATGTGCATATTTATGGCGAATTTCCAGAAATTCAAATCATCGCTGAAGAATCTACTAGCTTCCCAGGTGTAACCAAACCTGTATTTCAAGGTGGGCTTGGCTTTGGACAAAAATGGATGATGGGTTGGATGAATGACACGCTTCGCTTTTTTGCCAAAGACCCTATTTATCGTCAATATCATTTAAATGATTTGACTTTCTCCCTAATTTATGCTTTTACCGAGAATTTCTGCTTACCGCTTTCTCATGATGAAGTTGTATATGGTAAACAATCATTATTAAACAAAATGCCAGGTGATGATTGGCAAAAATTTGCCAATCTAAGACTATTATTTAGTGAACAATTTACCCACCCTGGCACTAAACTTTTATTTCAAGGTGGTGAATTTGGTCAACGTGAGGAATGGAACCATAACCAAAGTTTGGATTGGCATTTAACAGAACATGATTCACATAAAGGAATACAAAAAACTGTTCAGGCTTTAAATAAAATTTATACTACCGAACCTGCCTTTTTCAGTAAACAGTTTTCATCCGATGGATTTGAATGGATTGAATCCAATGACTCACATAACAGTGTTATTACCTTCCTACGTAAAGGAGAAACCGCTAAACAACAAGCAATTGTTATCTTTAATTTAACTCCTGCCCCACGTGAGGATTATCGAATTGGCGTTCCTCTACCAGGTGTTTGGAAGGTGATTTTCAACTCTGATAGCTCAGAATTTGGCGGATCAGGTTATCAAATTAATGGCGCTGCCATGACAGAGGAAATCAATTGGCAAGGTAAAGCTTTCTCTATTGCCTTAAATTTACCTCCATTGAGTTGTGTGATATTGAAGGCGTAAATTTAGGGATGAGGGAATAGGGATGCGATTCTTAGATTCTTAGATTCTTAGATTCTTAGATTCTTAGATTCTTAGATTCTTAGATTCTTAGATTCTTAGATTCTTAGATTCTTAGATTCTAAATAAAACAATAAAGACTCAGAAATATTCCGAGCCTTTATTCAATCCGCCTAAGTAGTATTTTATTATTTTTATTAAATAATTTCTTATTATTATCCACAAAAATACTATTAAAATTCAAAAATGAAAATTTTCTAAGATTTTTTTATCTCCTCTTCCATGTCAGAAATTTCAGCGTCAAGCGCCTCTGTAGAAATCGTAATTTCAAAGGCACTTATGATTAAAGAAATGCTGAGTCCAACTAGACCAAAAACGAACAACCATTTAGCAATTACATCTAATCCTAAGAATATAAAAAACATACACAGGATGCTAATCAAAAGACTTGAAATAGCTATAATTTGCATATATCTAATCATTGAAATCCGCTTCCTTAAGTTAACAATTTGAATTAAAATTGTTTTATCCGGATTCTTCTGAAATTTTTCATGCAAATCTCTAATCAATGATGCCATCGACATAAATCGATTCGTAAATGCAATCATTAATAAACTTATTATTGAAAACAATAAGGCTGGGGTGCTAATCGCTAATTCTTCCATTATTAATTATGAGTTATGAGTTAATTTAGGAACCTTCGAGTTTTCTCGCTTTGCTCGAACTCAGGCTCCGATGCATTCCTTTTCCCTAATCCCTCTTCCCTATTTAATATACTTCTCCAAATACATCTCCATCTCTTCCTGAACTTTTTTTGCTTCTCTACGAGCAGAAACAAAGGTATCCTCTCCTGCATAAATAATGCCTCGTGAAGAGTTTACTAATAAACCTACATTTTTATTCATTCCATATTTAGAAACCTCTTCTAAACTACCTCCTTGCGCTCCTACTCCCGGAACTAATAAAAAATGCTCTGGTGCGTATTTTCGAACATCTTGTAAAAATTCAGCTCGGGTTGCTCCTACTACATACATTAAATTCTCCACTGATCCCCATTCTTGTGATTTGGTTAATACATTTTGATAAAAAGTTTTCCCATTGAGATCCTTTATCAATTGAAAATCCATAGAACCAGGATTTGAGGTGAGAGCCAATAAGATGACCCACTTATTTTCAAATTGTAAAAAAGGCTCAACAGAATCCTTTCCCATGTAGGGTGCTACTGTAACTGAATCAAAATTAAGTCCACAAAATGTTGGATCGAAAAATGTTTGGGCATATTTCGTGGCTGTATTTCCAATATCTCCTCTTTTCGCATCTGCAATGGTAAATACTTCTTTAGGAATATACTCGATTGTCTTTTGTAAACTCTCCCATCCAGACGGTCCTAGGGCCTCATAAAAGGCAATATTTGGCTTAAAAGCAACAGCGTAATCTGCTGTTGCATCTATGACAGCCTTATTAAAGGAATAAACTGGGTCCTTTTCTGACTTAAATGAAGAAGGTATAAGGTTAGGATCGGTATCTAAGCCTACACACAAATATGATTTTTTTAATACAATCTGTTGAACTAATTCTTGTAAAGTCATACGTAATTTGAGAAGACAAACTTTGAAAAATGCCTAATTTTGAATAAATTTGGCACAAATTAAGAGCATTATTTTTAAATTCCTAAAGGTTCTTAATGAAAAACATATTTTAAAGCTTACTGGTTTCCTATGCAATTTATTCAACACGATTTACCAGGTATAATCGAATGTATTCCTACAAAATTTCACGATGATCGTGGATATTTTTATGAGTCTTATAACCAAACCCTTTTTGAAGCAAATGGTATTGTTGGAAATTTTGTTCAGGACAATTACTCTTATTCAAGTAAAGGGGTTATTCGTGGTTTACATTTTCAAAAAAACCCAAATGGTCAAGGCAAATTGGTTCGATGCATGAGTGGAAAAGTAAATGATGTGGTGGTTGATTTAAGAAAAAGCTCTCCTACTTTTGGTCAATTTAGAAAATATTTACTAGATGCTGAATTAGGTAATATGTTGTATGTACCTGTAGGTTTTGCTCATGGTTTTGAGGCCTTAGAAAACACTATTTTTGTCTATAAATGCACTAATTTTTGGAATAAAGGTTCGGAATCTGGCATTAGATTTAATGACCCTACCCTAAAAATTGACTGGGAAACAAAAGAACCAATCGTTTCAGAAAAAGATATAATTTTACCTTTGTTTGATGCAGAAGAGGAAATTTTTTAAATAGTCGATAATATTTGATAACTTTGTAGCAATGACTCGGAAATTGATTCTTTCCAGCCCACTTTTAGAGATAACCATTTCTAGGTTATGCCAAGAGCTCATTGAAAATCAACTAGAAGGAATTGAAACCGTAATTTTAGGCTTACAGCCCAGAGGTATCTATTTTGCAGAAAAAATTGCACAAGAATTAGCAAAACATTTACCCAATCCTCCAGCAGTTGGAAAATTGGATGCAACTTTTTATCGAGACGATTATCGAAGACGAGAACAATTAGCCCCAAATTCCACAGATATACCTTTTTTAATTGAAAATAAGCGTGTTATTCTGTGTGATGATGTACTGGCAACAGGAAGGATGGTGCGATCTGCTTTGGATGCCATGAATTCCTTTGGCCGTCCGGCCAAAGTAGAACTTTGCGTATTAATCGATCGAATATACAATCGAGATTTACCTATTCACCCAGATTATGTGGGTAAATCTGTAAACACCATGTCAACTGAAAAAGTATTGGTGGAATGGAAAGAACAAGGATTTTCATCCGACAAAATTTGGTTAATTACAAATCAATAAACTATGTTGAAGTCGCCACACTTATTAGGAATCAAAGACTTGGATGAAGAATCCATTCAATTGATTGTTAAAACGGCAAAGGAATTTAAAGAAGTTTTAAATAGACCTATTAAAAAAGTTCCTTCCTTAAGAGACGTTACCATTGCCAATGTCTTTTTTGAAAATTCAACAAGAACAAGACTTTCCTTCGAATTAGCTGAAAAAAGATTATCTGCTGACACCATCAACTTCTCAGCTTCAGGAAGTTCTGTAAAAAAAGGTGAAACATTACTGGATACAGTCAACAACATTTTGGCCATGAAAGTGGACATGATTGTGATGCGACATGCTAGTCCGGGTGCTCCTCATTATCTTGCTAAGCACATCAAAGCAAATATTGTAAATGCAGGTGATGGAACGCATGAACATCCTACACAAGCTTTATTAGACACCTTTTCTTTACAAGAAAAATTAGGGGATTTATCAGGTAAAAATATTGCGATCATTGGAGATATTCTTCATTCTCGTGTTGCACTTTCAAATATCTATGCTTTGAAAAAGCAGGGAGCAAATGTTCGTTTGTGTGGACCCAGTACTTTAATTCCCAAACATATTCAAAGTTTAGGCGTAGAAGTTTCACATGATGTTAAATCTACTTTAGCTTGGTGTGATGCTGCCAATGTGTTAAGAATTCAATTAGAAAGACAACAAATTAAATATTTTCCAAGTTTAAGAGAATATTCGCATACCTTTGGAATTAACCGCCAAATGCTGGAAGAATTACCGAAAGAAATTGTGTTGATGCATCCTGGACCTATCAATCGTGGAGTTGAATTGAGCTCAGATGCAGCAGACTCCCCACATTCTATTATTTTAGACCAAGTAGAAAATGGAGTAGCTGTTCGTATGGCTGTTCTTTATTTATTGGCACAACGCCAATAATCAATTTATATTATGAATTCAATTCAAACCTATACGCTTGCAAATGGCATAACGATTGTGCATCGCCAGGTAATTCACACAGAAATCTCACATGTTGGGATTATGTTGGATATTGGAAGTAGAGATGAGAATTTGCAATCACAGGGATTGGCCCATTTTTGGGAACATATGGCCTTTAAAGGCACTCAAAAGAAAAATAATTTACAAATTATTAATCGACTTGAGGTCATTGGAGGTGAATTAAATGCTTATACCACCAAAGAAAAAATTTGCTTTCACGCCTCCATTTTAAGTCCATATTACGAAAGAGCTTTAGAATTACTAACCGATATCACCTTTCATTCTATTTTCCCAGAAAAGGAATTAGAAAAAGAAAGAAGTGTAATTTTGGAAGAAATGGCCATGTATTATGATAATCCGGAAGATGCCATTCAAGATGACTTTGACGAAGTTTTATTTCCGAATCATTCATTAGGTTTTAATATTTTAGGAACCCAAGAAAGTGTTTCACACTTTCAACCCTCAGATCTACGTAAATTTATCGATGAACATTTAGATACTAGTAGAATTGTAGTATCTTCTATTGGAAAATTGCCACATCAAAAAATCTTTCAATGGGCAGAAAAACATTTAGGGGAAATTGCTAAAAAATCCAATTTAAAGCAGCGAATTATTCCACAAAGCAATTCAGCTCTTGAAAAAAAAATAAAACGAGGACTAAGTCAATCTCAAGTTGCCATTGGAAGACAATCATATGCCATACAACATCCAGATCGCTTAGCTTTTTTCATGATCATTAATCTATTAGGTGGTCCAGGAATGAATTCACTTTTAAATGTTTCCATACGTGAAAAACACGGTTTGGTTTACACGATTGATGCAACCTTTACCTCCTACATGGATTCCGGGTATTGGGCCATTTATTTTGGTACAGAACCCAACCAAGTGAATAAAGCCCTAAATCTCATTCTGAGAGAGATGAGTAAATTAAAAGAAAAAACCTTAAGCTTAGGTCAATTACAAAAAATTAAATCTCAATTGAAAGGTCAGCTTGCCATGGCTGAGGAGGGAAATTTAAACTTTATGCTCATGATGGCAAAAAGTTTACTAGATCGTGAGAAAATTGAAAATTTAGAAGAAATATTTCAACAAATTGATGCCATATCAGCAGAAAAAATTCAACAATTGGCAATTGAAATGTTTCAGGAAGATCAAATGAGTCGGTTAATTTTTGAACCTTAAGATTTTGCATCTATACATTCATATACCGTATTGTCGACAAGCCTGTCATTATTGCGATTTTCATTTTTCAACCAATTTAAAATCGAAAAGTGAGCTCATTGAATGTTTATGCAAGGAAATTATCCTCAGAAAAGACTATTTAAAAGACAAAAATCTTCAAACAATTTATTTTGGAGGTGGGACCCCTTCCCTACTCCATCCACAGGAATTACAGACAATTTTCGAATGTATTCATCAGAATTTTCGCATCGATCCACAGGCAGAAATCACCTTTGAAGCAAATCCTGAAGATTTAAGTATTGATTATTTAAAAGAATTATTCGATTTTGGGATCAATCGCTTAAGTATTGGCATTCAAAGTTTCTCGGAGAGAAACTTATATTTTTTGAATAGAAATCATAGCCTTAAGCAATCCATCAATAGTGTTGAATTCGCCCAAAAAGTAGGATTTAATAAAATAAGTTTAGATTTAATTTTTGGTATTCCCGGATATGATTTCACCAAAGTTAAAGAAGATTTAAACCTATTCTTAGAAACAGGAGTCAACCATTTATCCACATATAGCCTAACAGTTGAGCCCAAAACGGTATTTGGAATTCAAAAAAAGAGAGGTTTATTTCAAGAAATCGATGATATTGAGATGGCTAAACAATTTGAATTTATCATTGAAACCTTAGCTAATAAGGATTTTGAACAATATGAAATTTCAAATTTTGCCAGAAATGGAGAAATATCAAAACACAATTCAAGTTATTGGTTTCAAGAAGAATATTTAGGAATTGGTCCTTCTGCACACAGTTTCGACGGAAAAAGCCGGCAATGGAATGTTTCCAGCAATGGCAATTATTGTCAATCTATTGTAAAAGGTGTACCCTTTTTTGAAAAGGAAAAACTAGAACAAAATGAACTCATCAATGAGTTCATTTTAACACGACTAAGAACTACCTGGGGACTCCCATTAGAAAAATTGACACAAATGACCCAAGCGGCAGGCCTATCCTTTCCTAAACAAGAAATTGAACAATGGTTAGAGCAAAACTATGCCTTCATAGAAGACAATCATTTAAAATTACATAGGAAAGGTAAAATGATTGCCGACAAATTAAGTGCTGATATTTTTTATTTGTCCGAGCAATAGTATTTTTGCATTCTAATTTCTATTTATGGCCAAACGAATTGACACTTCTAGTTCAAAACCTTTCACCTCTAGTGGATCGAAATTTAGCAAGACCAATTCAAAAAATAAATCGAGTAAATTACCATTTCAAAAACGATTATTACGATTTTGTATTAAATGGATCCTCATTTTGTGGGTTTCTTCTGTGGTTGCAATAGTTCTTGGTAAATTTTTACCCGTTTTCTTCACTCCTACCATGCTTAGCAGAAAAATAGATGCTTGGTCTGAGGGAAATTCAGGTAAAATATACAGTAATTGGACAAGCTACGATGAAATTGATAAAAATTGTGGTTTAGCTGTTATCGCATCTGAAGATCAGCTATTCCCAGACCATAATGGCTTTGATTTTGATGCGATGGTTGGTGCAGTAAAAAATAACATGAAAGGGAAACGCATTAAAGGGGCTAGCACGATCAGTCAACAAGTTGCAAAAAATGTATTTCTATGGCAAGGAAGAAGTTATTTCAGAAAAGGCTTAGAAGTCTATTTCACCTTTATGATTGAAATGATTTGGGGCAAAAAAAGAATTTTAGAAGTTTATTTGAATGTAGCTGAAACGGGTAAAATGACCTTTGGCGTGGAGGCAGCTTGCCGCAAATATTACGATCATACTTCTACGGAAGTATCCAAATCGGAAGCTGCACGAATTGCTGCAGTTTTACCTAATCCCATCCGTTTTTCGATTAAAAATCCATCTGGTTATGTATTAAGAAGGACAGGACAAATCCAAAGACAAATGAGAATGTTAGGCGGAAAAAGGTTTATGGAAGAGAAAGGACTGTAAGTGGAGAGTGGAAAGTGGAAAATAAAAGTTCTTCGGAGCCTGAGGTCGAACGAAGCGAGAAAACTCGAAGGCTCATTGGAAAGAGAGCCCTTTGGAGCCTGAGGTCGAGCGAAGCGAGAAAACTCGAAGGCTCATGTTATAAAAGACCGAAGGTCTTTACTTTAAATAACCCAGTGTGAAACACTGGGAGAACAAAAGTCCGAAGGACAGCATACGAAACACTGGGAGAACAAAATCCGAAGGACAGCGTACGAAACACTGGGAAAATAAATAAATAGATAGCAAATGTATTTAATAGAAGATACAGTTATTACGAGTGATATTTCTGAACAATTTTTTGTTTGTGATTTATCAAAATGCAAGGGAGCTTGTTGCATAGAGGGTGATTTAGGTGCACCATTAGAGCAAGAAGAACTCGAAATCATAGAACGTATTCAGCCGGAAATACAAGATTATTTATCGGATATTGGTAAAGAAGAAATAGCCAAACAAGGCACTTGGGTGAAAGATGAAGATGGGGATTATTCAACCCCAATTATCAAAGGAAGAGAATGTGTTTATGCCATTTATGATGACAAAGGATACTTAAAATGTGCCATTGAACAAGCCTACTTAGATGGTAAAACTGATTTCAGAAAACCTATCTCTTGTCACTTATACCCTATTCGTGTTTCTAAATTGGCAGATTTCAAGGCGGTAAACTATGAGCGTTGGAGCATTTGTTCAGATGCATGCGACCATGGCAAACAATTAGGTGTTCCTCTTTACAAATTCCTTAAAGAGCCTCTAATTCGTAAATTTGGAGAGAAGTGGTATGAGGAGTTGGTGAGGGAAGTTGAGAGTTGAGAGTTATATGAGTTCAAATAAATTTGAAGACATTTATGCAGTGGTTCGATTGATTCCGGAGGGAAGGGTAACTTCTTATGGGGCAATTGCCTCTTATTTGGGTTCAAAAGGAGGAGCTCGATTGATTGGCTGGGCAATGAATGCAAGTCATGGAATTGAAAATATACCAGCTCATCGTGTGGTTAATCGAAATGGACTTTTAACAGGGAAGAACTTCTTTGGGCCTGGAGTCATGCAGGATTTACTTGAAAAAGAAGGACTTGAAATACGAAATGATCAAATTATTCGTTTTAAAGATTATTTCTGGGACCCAGGAATAGAATTGTGAATTATGAATTGTGAATTATGAATTGTGTATGTTTAAAAATGATTCATACAAAAATTAACAATTAACAATTTACAATTAACAATTAATAATCGTAATTTTGTAAAACATTGTATTCAATTCATATGTTCAAATTTAAAGGCCCAGCATTTCTCATTTGTTTTCTGTGCTTAAGCCTTTCAGCTTTATCTTTTTCTATTGTTCCCGATACCATTAAGATTGGATCCATCAAAGTGGCTATTCATGAATCAGCAAAGCCTATTCTAGAAAAAGAATTCAAAATGTTGAATGCCAATCGGCGTTATGTGGTAACCATGATGGAAAAAATGAAGATGTTTTTCCCGGTTATTGAGCCGGTGTTGCAAGAAGGCTGCATTCCTTTGGAATTTAAATACTTATGTGTACAAGAAAGCTCTTTAAATGGAAATGCCGTTTCAACGTCCAACGCAGTAGGTTATTGGCAATTTAAATACGAAACAGCACTTGATAATGGTTTGAAGGTAAATAATCAAATCGATGAGCGCAAACATATTATTGAAGCTACTAAAGGCGCTGTAAGCTACTTTTCAAGAAATAATAATGTCTTAAACAATTGGGTAAGTACTCTTTTATCTTATCGTTTGGGTTTAGGTTCTGTAAAAAAAATGGCCATTTTTTCCGATTGGAACGGAAAAAATGAAATACAAGTAGATTCATCGACCGATTGGTACGTCCTTCGTTTTTTAGCCTATAAAAACTTTTGGGAAGAACAATTTGCCACGAATGCAACCGGACTCAATCCTCCAACCTTATTAACCTATTCAAATTTTCAGGGTAAAAATTTATTAGAGATTTCGGATGAGTTAAAAATAAGTTATGATGACTTAAAACGACATAATCCGTGGATTCTCAAGGACTACATCCCTAACGACAAACCCTACACTTTATACCATCCATCTAATTTAAATTACTTTATGGATGGTGAAATTCCAGAAATTTTAGAAACTCGAAGTATCCCCACGGAAGATCCACAAAACTTTGTTTTAACTGCTTCTATCGATACTTCAAAATTATATTCTGGCAATAAAAACAACTTTCCTAAGAAAAAATCAAAAGATATTCTAAGCAAGGAAGTGGAAATCAAAATTCATCATGTTGAAAAAGGTGATAATTTAACCTCTATTGCTCATCAATATGGGATGTCTTTACAAGCATTATTGGACTTAAATGACCTGAGTATGTCAAGTTTATTGTCCATCGGCCAGGCCATTAAATATGAAAGAAAAATTCCAATGATTGAATTAATTTCAAAAAAATTGGATGAAAAATCTAAATATTCAAAAGCATCAAAAGAGGACATCTTAGATGAAAACCCTCCAAAATCTACTGAACCAGAAGAAATTAAAGGGGAAAGAACCATTAATACAAAATTAGATAGAGAAAGTTTTATCATTGAACCTGCAGAAACTAGAGAAATCAATATTCATCCAGAAAAACTAGAAAAAGAACTTTGGAAAGACAGCAAATTGCCATCCAAGGAAAATGAAGTGATTATACCAAGTATAGTTTCAGAAAATACTGCCTCAAAATTAGAGAAAAAAGAAATCACTTTGCCAGCAGAACACATAGTGATTCAAGGAGAAACGATGTATGGGATTGCAAAAAAATACAATTTATCCATCACTGATTTAATTCGTTTAAATAAATCATTATTAAAGAATGGATTGCAAAGTGGGCAGGTTTTAAAACTGAAATAATCTATTTCTTTCTCATCAATAATATTCCATCACGCAAAGGCAAAACAAGATTTTCAACTCTAGGGTCATTTGCACACATTTGATTAAAATCTTTTAATGCTTTTGTAGATTTATCTTGGGCCTTTTCATCAATTATTTTACCCGACCAAAGAATATTATCAACCATGATTAATCCTCCAGGTCGAACTTTATCAATTAGTAATTCAAAGTATAGGGCATTATTCTTTTTATCTGCGTCAATAAAGACTAAATCTATTGGACGGTCAATTTTAGGTAATTCGAATTGCGCATCCGCAATTCGATAATCAATTTGCGAAGCAAATTTTGATTCAGAAAAAAAAGAACGAGTAAATGCCTCTAACTCTTCATTTACATCTATCGTTATTAATTTCCCATCTTCAGGTAAACCTTCCGCCAAACACAAAGCTGAATACCCTGTATAGGTACCTACCTCTACAATTAATTTGGGTTGAATCAATTTAGAAATAAGAGACAAAAATCGACCTTGAAGATGCCCAGAGAGCATTCTGGGCTGCAAAATCATAGCATGGGTCTCTCTGTTTAATTTTTTTAGCAAATCAGACTCTGGCTCACTCATTAAACGAGCATATTCCTCTATTTGTCCGTTAACAATTTCCATTATTTTATTCCAATGTAGAAGAAATCCAATGAATCGGCAGGTTGATCTGACAAGTAATAATCAGAAACTTGTATATCTGAAACTAATTGTTGATTTGAATTAGCAGCTATTACCCTAGAAAGCCGATTAGCAATGTCATAAGGCACTTGTAACCAAGTCCTCGGTAATTTATATTGCAAATTGAAAATATCAAATCGAGTAATTTTTGCTACAGAATTTTTATTTTCTTCATAGTAGGCCATCACTTTATCATTTCCATGAACACCGAAGGTTTCAACTACTGAGAAGTGTTTTTTCATTAAATCTTCCAATTCATGTGCCAAATATTCACGAACATGCCACGGATTACGAGTCAATGAGAATTTTTTATTTACGGTGGTCAAATATAATTTTCCACCAGGTTTTAATACTCTAGCAGCTTCTTTCAAAAAATAATCGTCATTTTCGATATGTTCAATCACCTGAAAGGTAATTACAAAATCAAAACTATCCGATGGAATGTCTTTCAAAGGTGGAAGAAACATGTCAATAAACTTAAAATTCGGATAGTCTAGCGTCAACTTAGCCATTAAGTCCTCATTTTTATCCACACCTGTATAATCAGATACTTTGTCTGCTAAAAGAGCAACTCCCCTTCCTGTTCCACAACCTATTTCCAAGAGATTGCCGTTGACTATTTTACTTACATGTTCATAAGGAAATAATAAACGTTGGTGAACTGGATTATCCGAAGCAATTTCAGAAGAGGCAATTTCAGTAGTTTTGTACATAATCAAATATTAATCTGCAAAGATAAGTTATCGCTCCTACAAATATCGGATTATTCTAAATTTTTACCGACCTTTGCATAAATTTTTACATCGTGAATCAAGACAACAAGCCCTCATACAGAAAACCATTTCGACCACATTTTCAACCAAAACCGAACAATTCAGAATTTGTATTTGGTATTCAATCGGTCCTGGAAACGATTCGAGCTGGAAAAGAAATAGACAAAATTCTAATTCAAAGAGAATTGGGCAATAATGAGGTGATGGAATTGGCCAAGGAACGTGAATTACAAATTCAGAAAGTTCCGGTAGAGAAATTGAATCGAATCACAAGAAAAAATCACCAAGGAGTGATTGCCTTTGTTTCTGCAGTACATTATGCAAAAATTGAAAATATCATTTCAGACTGTTTTGAAAAAGGAGTTGACCCCTTCATTCTTATATTAGATCGCATCACTGATGTGCGTAATTTTGGCGCTATTGCTCGAACAGCAGAAATAGCAGGAGCGCAAGCAATTGTTATTCCCAGCAAAGGTGCTGCTCAAATTAATGCAGATGCAATGAAAACCTCCTCTGGAGCTTTAAATTTTTTACCAGTTTGTAGAGAAGAAAGTTTAGTAGCTACCGTTGAATATTTACAAAATTCAGGTTTAAAAGTGATCTGTTGCACTGAAAAGTCATCTAAAAACTTATTTGATACAGATTTAACAGGTCCACTAGCTATTGTAATGGGTTCAGAGGAAGATGGTATTTCAGACAGTATCCTTGTTAGATGCAACGAGAGAGCTTCTATCCCACAAGCTGGAAAAGTAGATTCTCTAAATGTATCTGTTGCTACTGGCGTGGTGCTTTTTGAGGCGGTAAGGCAGAGAGGATAATTTAGTCCCTATGTATAACCGTCGCAGCGGCTTGTGCACCAGCAAGTACTGTGATATCTGAAATTGTTACATTAGATGGCGCAGTAACAATATACCGAATAACTTCCGCAATGTTTTCAGAATATAAAGGTTCAAATCCCTTATAAACAGCATCAGCTTTTTGTTGATCCCCCTTGAAGCGAACAGTAGAAAATTCAGTATTTACAGCACCAGGTGCTACATTGGACACTTTAATACCTGACGAAATTAAATCTAATCGCATCCCATTCGACAAAGCCTCAACTGCGGCTTTAGAAGCACAATAAACCGCTCCATTCGCATAAGTCATTTTTCCTGCTATTGAGGAAACATTCACAACATGTCCAGATTTACGAGCTTTCATACCAGGAATAACTGCTTTAGAGACATACAATAAACCCTTTACATTCACGTCAATCATTTCATCCCAATCTGCTATTGAACCTTCATCGATAGGCTCTAGACCATGCGCATTACCCGCATTATTAATTAAAACATCTATCGATTGCCAACTTTCTGGTAAGGAATAAAAGGCCCTTTGAACATCTAATTGATCTTTTACGTCAAAAACTAAAATAATAGAAGGACTAGACAAAGAGGCTTGCAATTCTTTTAATCGCTCTTCACGTCTACCACACAAAATAAGTGCATATCCTTCATTAGATAATACCTTGGCAGTTGCCAAACCTATACCAGAACTTGCCCCAGTAACACATGCGATTTTATTCATATGATTAATATCCTTAAATTTGAATTGAAACACAAATTATGCAATAAATTTGTAAAAAATTTACGTATGAACTTTTTAATTGTAGGATTAGGAAATATTGGAATAGAATATGTATTAACACGCCACAATATTGGATTTATGGCCGTTGATTATTTAGCTAGACAAAAAGACATTTCTTTTAAAGTTGAACGTTTAGGAGCAATTGCTAGTTACAAATTAAAAGGACATACCCTAACCTTATTAAAACCATCCACATTTATGAATTTAAGTGGAAAGGCTTTAAATTATTGGATGCAACAATTGAAAATACCCAAAGAACAAGTGCTCGTTCTGGTCGATGACTTTGCATTACCTTTAGATACACTTCGATTAAAACCCAAAGGATCTTCAGGTGGACATAATGGACTTAAAAATATTGAGGCAACCTTAGGAACGCAAGAATACGCAAGATTACGCATGGGCATAGGAGACGATTTTGCCAAAGGTCGCCAGGTAGATTTTGTACTGGGTAACTTTAGCGATAAAGAATTAGAACAATTACCACTTATTTTAGACAGAACTTGTCAATTCATTGAATCATTTTGCTTGGAGGGAATCCAACAAACGATGAATAAATTCAACCAATAATTGTATTTTTTAAAGAATTTTAAAATTTTTTAAAGATTTTAAAAATAAATATATTCATAATCAATTTAATTTTGATACAGAATAATATTTTGTTTTGAAATCAAAAACATTGAAAAAATTCTGTTTTTATGTAAAAAATAAGAATCAAGATTAAAGAAATACACAAAATTGACTTATATTAAGTTTTGCTATATCAAAAAAATACAATAATTTTGTGGTGTTGATTTAGACAAATAAATATAACAAAACAAATGAAACGCAAAATTATGTTGATTAGTAGCTTAATTGGATTAAGTCTAATCGTGAATGAGGTGAAAGCGAGCGGTACCAGTTTAAACGCGGTAAATAATACTACATCGGTAGTAGCAGTTGAAGAAACATTATCAGAAAAGTTACAATCATTTTTAAAGAGCAACTCAAACACAACGCAGTTGAACTTAACAGTGAACGTATTAGAAGCATACCAAAACAACAAAATTGAATTTTTAACGTTAAGCAAAGAAGAAAAAGCAATCTTTAATCAAACGATTAACAATTTATCTTCTCAAGCGCTAAATATTCAAGACGAAAAGTCGTTAAATTGGATTAAAGAAATAAACAAATCCGCCAAAAACATTAACATCATCTGGTCAATCAATGAAAAAACACCAGCTAATGATGTAGACTTAAAAGACATGACAGAAGGTCAAAATAGCCTAATTGTCGTATTTAAGCAATAATAAAAGAAAGATTGTTAGTAGTTTTCATAGTTAAATAGGTTTAGAGGTAATTCAAAAAGGTGTTGTTTTTAACAACACCTTTTTTTTATTTTTTTTGTACAAAACTTATATATTTAAAAAAATAATATTACATTTGTAGAAATTTTCATAGTTAAATAGGTTTAGAGGTTAAATAATAAAGCCAGAAGTTTCTTCTGGCTTTATTTTTTTGCAATCTCACGCTCAGCTTTGCTGTGTGTGGAATATTTGAAAATCTTTTGGATTTTAAGAAAAAGCCTAGGATTTAAATCCTAGGCTTTTGAAATATAGAACTGAAAGTTCAACACACATTACGCACTCAGCACAGCTAAGCGCGAGAATCTAAGAAATCTTTGCACCGTTCCAGACAGGAGCACTTGGACTTAAAAATACCAATTCCCCATCTTGTCCCTCCGCCATCAAAATCATTCCTTCACTTTCTACTCCCATGATCTTTCGAGGCGATAGATTGGCCAAAAAAGTAACTTGCTTACCCTTTACATCCTCTGGACTAAAATGCTCGGCAATACCACTTAAAATGGTTCGCTGACGAATTCCATCATCTACCGTCAATCGCAACAATTTCTTACTTTTTTCAACAGTTTCAGCAGCAACAATCTGCCCCACACGCATATCCATTTTCAAAAAGTCATCAAACGAAGTGGTTTCTTTTATTTCTGGTACTTTTTTATTTGCTAACTCCATTTGTTTTTTGGTTTCTTGCAATTTGGCTATCTGCTTTTGAATCACCTCATCTTCTATCTTCTCAAACAACAAGCCAGGATTTTCAAGTGTTTGATTAGCTTGTATAACTTCAAAATCACCTATACTACTCCATGCCAATTGATTTCCACCCAAAGCCTTAAACAACTTTTGAGAAGTAAATGGCAAAAATGGCTCCAAAGCCACTGCTGCATGTGCAACCAACTGAACCGCATAATTCAAGACCGTTCCTGCTTTTTCTGAATCAGTTTTCATCAATTTCCAAGGCTCAGCCTCTGCCAAATACTTATTACCAATTCGTGCAATTTCCATTGCACTAATCAAAGCATCTCTAAACTTATAATTCTCCAAAGACTGGGACAAATTACCAGGAATCTCCTGCACAGCCTTCATCATCGCCTCTTCTAAACCAGTTCCTGATAGTTTTTCAGGTACTTTAGAATCAAAATTCTTATCAATTAATACAAATGCGCGATTGACAAAATTGCCCAAAATAGCCACTAACTCAGAGTTATTTTTAGTTTGGTAGTCAGCCCAAGTAAAATCTGAATCCTTGGTTTCCGGACTCAATGCAGTCAAGGTATAGCGCAAAACATCCTGTTTACCAGGAAAATCTTGTAAATATTCATGTAACCAAACAGCCCAATTTCTTGAAGTAGAAATCTTATCCCCTTCTAAATTCATGAATTCGTTCGCTGGCACCTGATCTGCCAATTGATACTCACCATGAGCCATACACATAGCAGGAAAAATCAAACAATGAAAAACAATGTTATCCTTTCCAATAAAATGTACAATACGAGAATCTTCAGCTTTCCAATATTTTTCCCAATCTGTTGTCAATTGAGAGGTCATAGAAATATATCCAATTGGAGCATCAAACCACACATACAACACTTTCCCTTCTGTATCTGGCAAAGGAATTGGCACGCCCCAATTCAAATCACGAGTCATCGCACGAGGCTTTAAACCTTCTTGCAACCACGACTTCACTTGTCCTACTACATTCGACTTCCATTCAGGATGCGAGGACACATATCCTTCTAAAGACTTTTGCCATTGATCTAAAGGCAAAAACCAATTCTTAGTCGCCTTTAAAATTGGTGCATTACCCGATAAGGTAGACTTTGGATTAATTAATTCATTGGGAGACAGTGTTGTGCCACACTTTTCACATTGATCTCCATAAGCACCTGGTTGATGACAAGAAGGACATTCTCCAACAATGTATCGATCTGCTAAAAATTGATTAGCAGACTCGTCATAAAATTGATCAGTTGTTTCTTCAATAAATTTCCCTTCTTCATACAATTTCTTGAAAAAATCTTGAGAAATCTGATGATGCACCGGATCAGAAGTACGCCCATAGATATCAAAAGAAACCCCAAACTCTTCAAAAGAATCTTTAATTACTTGATAATAATGATCCACTACTTGTTGAGGAGTCTTTCCCTCTTTTTGCGCTTTGATCGTAATTGGCACGCCATGTTCATCTGTACCAGACACAAAAATTACATCTTTTTTTTGCATTCGAAGGTAACGCACATAAATATCCGCTGGGAGATAACAACCAGCTAAATGACCAATGTGAATAGGCCCATTTGCATAAATTAGAGCCGCAGTAACCGTAGTTCGATTGAAATTTGACATTAGATGTAATTAAAAAACAAAAATACATATTTTTTAGGCGAAAAAAGACCAAATTTTATCAATTTTAATTCACATACCTTTGTTATTTTAAAAAACAATTACTACATTTGCATTCCAAATTTTAAAAACAAGATAAGTACATGCTAATCATTTCGATAAAAGAGAACGAATCAATTGACAAAGCGTTGAAGCGCTTCAAGAAGAAATTTGAAAAAACGGGTGTTGTTAAAGAACTTCGTAGAAGATCTGCATTCGAAAAACCATCTATTTCTCGTCGTACAGAATTAATTCGTGCTGCATACAAGCAAAAAATGTACGGAAATTCTAATAGCTAGGATTTCTAACAAGATATAATTCCAAAAATTGACTAAATTCGGAACATGAATCTGGATTTAGTCAATTTTTTTTTAAACCATTTGCAAGTTGAACGCCGGCTAAGTCAACATACGCTCACCTCCTATTCCACTGATCTGATTCAGTTTTGTACGTTTATAGAAGAAGGATTACCCCAAGCCAAAACGCTCATAGACTTAAACGCCAAAGACATTCGTCTTTGGATTGTAGATTTATCCAATCAATCGATTGAAAATCGATCTATCAATAGAAAACTAGCAACTTTACGCACCTTTTTTAAATATCTTCAACGAACCGAAAAAATTATTGAAAACCCAATGGTTTCGATTAAAGCGGTAAAGGTGGGTAAGACTCTTCCGCAATTTCTGAGAGAACCAGAAACAGCTAAAATTACCTTTCAAGCACAAGAAGAAAATTTCCATAATTTACGAGAAGAATTAGTCTATTCATTGTTTTATGGCACTGGTATGCGACTTTCTGAATTGATTCATTTAAAAATCAATCAAATTGATCCTTACCGAAAACAAATTAAAGTAATGGGAAAACGCAACAAAGAACGCATAATCCCTGCCCCATCCTTTTTATTCGAAGTTATCGAAAAATACCTTGAGAAGTGTCCATTTGAAAGCGAGTATCTATTAGTTACAGACCAAGGCAAGCCATTATACCCTATGATGGTACAGCGGATGGTCAAAAAGTTGTTAGGAAATGTAAGTACCTTGGAAAAGCTTTCACCACACGTATTACGACACACTTATGCCACTCATTTACTCAACAAAGGTGCTGATTTAAACGCAATTAAAGAATTACTAGGCCATGCAAATCTTGCTGCAACACAAGTCTACACGCACAATTCATTAGAAAAAATAAAAGAAATTTATCAGCAAGCACATCCGAAAGGATCTTAATTATTAATTGTGAATTAAAGAACCACTGGCCCTTGATTATTAATCTTAGAAACATACGCTTCCGAATCAATTTCTGCATCTTTGAAGGCTGCAGTCATGGCAATAGCTACCTTTTCAGCGGTTTCTCTACCTTTGCTTAGCGCAAATAATGATGGTCCTGAACCTGAAATGGAACAGCCTAGTGCACCTGCATGTAAAGCTGCTGCTTTTACTTCATTGAATTGAGGTATTAAAATGGAGCGAATTGGCTCAATCATCACATCTTCTAAGGATCGACCAATAAGATCAAAATCTGGCAATAATAAACCAGCTACAAGTCCAGCTACATTACCCATTTGCTGAATCGTTTTACTCAATTGTATTTCTCTTTCAAGAATACTTCTGGCATCTTTTGTATTTACCTCAACTTGAGGATGTACAATACTTGCAAAAAGATCTTCTGGAACTTTTAATTCGATAATATCTAGAGGATTGTAGGAACGAATAATGACAAATCCACCTAATAAACTTGGACCCACATTATCGGCATGTGCTGAACCACATGCAACTCGCTCTCCTTCCATTGCAAAAGGAAGCAATTCTTTTTGGGTCAAAGGTTTGCCCATCAACTCATTGACAGCAAATACACCCGCCACAGCTGACGCTGCGGATGATCCAAGACCAGAGCCCAGTGGCATATCTTTATGTAAGGCTAATTCAAATCCTTGGTCTGTTCGACCAATGTGCTCCAAATATTTCTGAATGGCAATTCCTGCTGTATTTTTATTTACTTCGAGAGGCAGTCTTCCTTCATCCCCAGTAATTTCTGTAATTGTAATACCAGGAGTATTTTTTTTAGTCAACACCACCTGATCACCTGGACGATCTACCGCAAAACCAAAAATATCAAATCCACAAGCTACATTGGCAACAGTTGCTGGAGCATACACACTAACTTTTTCCATCTTATGCCAAATTTCCAAGTGAAACAATATCTGCAAAAACACCTGAAGCGGTTACTTCAGCTCCGGCTCCTGGACCCTTTATCACCAATGGTCGAAAATGATAACGCTGCGTCGTAAATGCGATCACATTATCTGCACCATCCATTTGATAAAAAGGATGATTTGCATCTACTTCTCGCAAGCCGATGGTAATTTTATTATTTTCTAAAGCAGCAATATATCTTAATTTATTACCATTCTTGTATGCCTCATTGACAAGATTCTCAAAATAAGCATTTGATTTATCCAACTCTTCAAAAAATGAATCAACGGATGAAGCATTTTCACAATTTGTTGGAATAATCTTTTCAATGGTAATATCTGAGAATTCTAATTTTAGGCCAATTTCTCTACTCAAAATCAAGATCTTACGAGCTACATCCATTCCAGACAAATCTTCGCGCGGATCTGGCTCAGTATATCCTTTTTCCTTTGCTTGTTTAACTACTTCTGCAAAGGATTTACCAGGTACAAATTGATTAAAAATAAATGACAATGTTCCAGATAAAACCCCTTCAATCTTCTCAAATCGGTCACCAGAAGCGATGAGTCCTTGCAAGGTATTTATTACTGGCAAACCTGCACCTACGTTCGTTTCATATAAAAACTTAACTCCCTTACTCAAAGCAGTTTGATGCAACTCTGCATATTGCTTATATGGTCCCGAATTAGCTACTTTATTGGGTGTAACAACTGATATAGATGACTGAAATAATCCTAAATAATGGTGATAAATCTCCTTATTTGCAGTACAATCTGCAAAAACGGCATTGGGTAAATTTAATTCCTTTATTTTTTCAACAAAACTAGCCATATCATTAGACTCTCCTTCATTATTCACAGTCTCAATGGCTGTTTCTAAATCTATTCCCTCCTCACGTATTAATTGTTTTCTTGAATTAGCAATACCCACCAATTTCACTTTCAACCCACGGTATTTAGCTAAAAAACGTTCTTGTCCTGCCAATTGTTTCAAAAGAGTCTTTCCAATCAAACCAGTACCCACTAAATAAAGATGTAAGGTTCTTAATTGAGAGAAAAAGAAGGTTTCATGAATTACATTCAAGGCTTTTGAAAGATCTTTCTGTGCAATAACTACAGAGATATTTAATTCTGATGATCCCTGAGCAGTAGCTACAATATTGATACCATTTTTTCCAAGTACAGAGAATAATTTTCCACTTACACCAGTATGTTTGCGCATGCCTTCCCCTACTACTGCAATTACAGAAAGCTCTTTCTGCACCTCAATACCTTCAATATCTCCACTTTGAATTTCTTTTTCAAACTCTTTATTCAATAAGTTTTGAACTTTTTCAGCCATTTGAGGCTCGATTGCAAAACAAATAGAATGTTCAGAAGAAGCTTGAGAAATTAATATTACAGAAACTTGTTCTTTCGATAATACAGAAAACAACTTTGCAGAAACCCCTGCCACTCCTACCATTCCAGAACCTTGAACATTTACCAATGCTAAAGAATCAATAGAACTTATTCCAGTAATAATATATTTACTTGAGGTATGCTTTTTACTAACTACAGTACCAATAAAATCTGGATTAAAGGTATTTAAAACTCGAATGGGGATACCTTTGGCAAAAGCTGGCTGTAAGGATGGTGGATAAATAACTTTCGCCCCAAAGTGCGTCAATTCCATGGCTTCCGCATAGGAAATTGTCGGAATGGTAAATGCTGTTTTCACCTTACGAGGATCTGCGGTCATCATACCATCTACATCCGTCCAGATTTCTATCTCTTTAACATTCAGGGCTGCGCCAACAATAGAAGCGGTATAATCAGATCCACCTCTTCCTAGGGTAGTCGTTTCACCTTTTGAATTAGAACCTATAAAGCCAGTAATCAAAGCAATTTGATCTCCGATTGTATCAAAAAATGCATTGATTTTACTATTTGTATGTTCAAAATCAACTTCAGATTTTCCAAAATTATCATTAGTTTGAATAATTTCACGAGCATCTACAAAGCATACATTTAACTCTTTTTCTCGTAAAATGTGGTAAATCATGGAAGTTGAAAGTCGCTCTCCATAACTTACCAATAAATCAGAAGATTTTGGAGATATTTCCTTTAATAAGGTCATACCTTTCAATACATCTTTCAATTCATTGATTAATGTTCGAATATGAGCGATTACTTGCGATTGACCCTTGATGGGGATAAAATGCTTAACGACTTCAAAATGTCGATTTTCGATTTCATCGATTAAATCCAGCGCATTTTTTTTACCCTTTGAGGCTAGGCTACCAGCTTCCAACAGTTGGTTGGTTACACCACTCATAGCCGAAAATACTACTGAAAATTTCGATTGAGATTGAACGTTTTTCTCAATGATGGAAACTAATAAGCTGATACTTTCAATACTTCCACAGCTTGTTCCACCGAATTTTAGTATTTTTTCCATAAAATATATTTCGAAAGCCTCTACAAACAGGCTTTAAGAAACAAATATACAGATTAAGACTGATTTTTCCCTAAAATCTTGTGCCCTTTCCTTCTTCTTTTTGAGGATTTTTTGAAATTTTCTGATAAAACAGAAATACTTCCATCTACCTCAAACACAGCAAGATCAACTTCTGCAATTGTTTCAACTCCATGTTCTCTTACCGCAACCATTAATTCGTCGATAGAAATTTCTGATTTCCTTAATCCTTCAAGCACCAATTGTCCTTTATAGACTAAGGTAATTGGTTCTCCATCTAGTAATTTATCAATTTGTGGGAACCTATAGGTAATTTTTTTCAACAAGAAATTTAGCACAAAAAGCGCAAATGCAGAGGCAAGCCCACCCTCCAAAGAGGAATCTTGCCCCACCATGGCATTCTGAACTGAGTTTGAAATAAGGAGGATAAAAACTAAATCGGTAATGGTAAGTTGAGCAAATTCTTTTTTACCAAAAAGACGAATAGCCGCTACTATAAATATGTAAACGGCTATTGATCGAAGGGCTATATATAAGTAGCCTTCCATGTTATTTTTTCTTTTCAGCGGCCATCACCATTGAAAGGTTCAATTTGGCTGCTAAATCATACACATTTGTCAAATCTTGCACGGTTTGGTTTCTGTCCATTCGAACAATCAAGGTTGCTGCCTTTTTGATTTGAACTTCATTAGTTAATTCTTGTTCCAAATTAGCAGGATCAATCTGACGGTCATCAATGAAATAATTTTGATTTTCATCAACCGTCAATTTAATCACCTCATTGGCTGGAGTACTTTGCGGCTTGGTGCTTTCAGGCAACAATAGTTTGATGGCATCCGGCGAAGCTAAGGTAGATATCATTAAAAAGAACATCAAAAGAAAGAAAAGGATATCGGCAAGCGCACCCGTTTCTACTTCAGATTGTTCTCTTGGTCTTTTTCTAAAATTCATAAGATTATTTGCTTGCAGGCTTGTGTAAAATATCTAAGAAATCGATGGCTGTAATCTCCATTTTGTTGATTGTGCGATCAATCATCGTTGTTAATAAAGTATACAAAACATACGCAATGATACCCACAATTAAACCTGATGCAGAAGTTACCATTTTTTCATAAATACCTCCAGCAATCGTAGAAATATCAATTTTATTAGAAATAGAAATATTATGGAAGGTACGAATCATACCCGTTACTGTTCCCAAGAATCCAAACATTGGTGCAATTCGCGCAATAGCAGAAAGAATACCTAAATTCTTTTCCATATTATAAATTTCTACTTTTGCTTTATTTTCAATGGCCGTTTCAATATCACGGATTGGTGAACCCAAACGAGACAATCCTTTTTCCAACAATTTAGCAATCGGGTATTGAGAGGTCTTACAATAAGTTATAGCGGATTGCACATTACCACTTACCAACATATCGTTAATTGTATGTAAAAAATTCTCATCCAACTTAGCTGTTTTATTGATATACAAATAACGTTCAATGAATAGAAATACAGCTCCAACAAACAATAAACCGATTGGATACATGACATATCCACCCTTTGATAATAAATCAATCACACTAAATTCCTCTACTACTTTGGCTGCTTCTTGTGTTACTGGAGAATTAGCAACAGTGTCAACTACACTGGCTGCTGTATCGGCCACTTGGGCTCCTACTTGTAATAAAATGGTTGTTAGCGAAAATGCCATAAAAGACTGATGTTTTAAATTTCAATTAACTACAAGTTTACACTTTTTTTTTTACAATTTTACCAGGTTGATTAAGAATTAGCACAGGATTCAAAAAAATAGCCTTCTTTTAAACTAAAGTCAGAAAACCAAAGTCTAGGATTTTGCATATTTCTCAATAATAAATCAATTTCTATCATCGCTGAGGGCAAAATTCCTGCTCGAAAGGGCTTCATTCCAGGAAATTGTTCTCTTTCTGGTAAACTCATTTGCTCTAGTAAACGCTTATGGTGGTAAAATATTTCAACAGACAACTCGACAGCATAAGATTTTTTTTCTAATTGATTGTCTTTAAAAGCATTTTCTAAATCAAAAAGGGTTTCAAAAGCACCCGCTGCTCCAATTAAATGCTTGGGTTGATAAAGGTGAATTGCATCAATTAAATCATGAATTTGCTGACCTACATAATGCTCCATTTTTCCCGAAAGACTTATTGAAAATTGATTATTTTGATGAAACAAGGACAACATTTTTAATCCACCTATTTCATAACTAGCTTTAAATAATACCTCCCTACCTTTGTACAAAATAAATTCTGTGCTTCCTCCACCAATATCCATTATTAAACTAGTTTCCAACCAAGGTTTTGGCATCGATTCCCGCACACCTGAAAAGATTAAACCCGCCTCTTGTTCTCCAGATATTCGACATGTTTCAAAACCAAAGCGTTCACTTATTTCATTCAGGAAATCTTGACCATTTTTAGCATTACGAATAATTGAAGTTCCGATAGCCGTAACCTTTTGAACGTTTTTATACGTTTGAATAATTTCTGAAAAATAATCAAGAGCCTTCCAGGCTCTTAGCTTCGCTTCTTCCTGGATACAACCAGTTTCCATCGCACCAAGGCCTAAAGAAACTGCAAATGTCTTATTTTCAAGTATTTCAATAAAAGAACCTGCTTCTTCCTTCTTCGCAACTAACAATTGAAAAGTATTCGTCCCTAAATCAATAACAGCAAAAGTTGATTGCATTTCACATTTTTTAACAAAAATAAAGGTATTAACAGATAATTCTTTCGATTTTTTTTCCTTTATTTATATAATTTTTAAACACGATCATCCCTCCTATGTTGCATTCTGATTTTGATGATGAAAATGAAGACATCAATTCCTCCATTGAGCGATACGAGCGGATGATATCCGAACAAGAAGATTCCTTTTTTGATGTAGAAACCATTGAACAAATTGCAGACCATTATTTTTCATCTGGAAAAATGGATGATGCCATTCAGGCTTGTGATTTTGGTTTAAAACATTTCCCATATACCTTAGAATTAATCACCATAAAGGCATCAGCCTTAGGTGAAATATTATTAGCTGACGAAGGTTTAGAACTAATTGAATCAGCCATTTTGCTATTTCCAAACGATTTAGAATTAAATCTTACAAAAGCAACGCTTTTGAGTTGTTTGGATGAACATCAAAAAGCAGTCGAACTATTATTGCATTTACTCGATAATCACTCAGAAAAAGATGAAATTTATTATCGATTAGGATTTGTTTATGCTCGCTGGACAAAATATAGAGAGGCAATTGATATGTTCAAAAAAGCCTTAGAAGAAAATCCTGAAAATGAATTAGCTTTAGTTGAATTGGCCAATGCACTTGACAATATTGGTAAAATTGAAGAAAGCATAGAGTTTTATCAGCGATATTTAGACAATGATCCATTTTCCTATACGGGTTGGTATAATATGGGGATTGCCTATGCAAAATTAAAGCAATTTGAAAAAGCAATTGATGCTTATCAATTTTCTATCGCCATAGAATCAACTTTTGCTTCTGCCTATTTCAATTTAGGAAATATTTACATGGGTTTAAAAGAGTATACCCTAGCGGAGGAAAACTATTTCCATTGCTTAAAGTATGATGAACCTAATGCAGAAATTTACAGTTGCTTAGCTTCCTGTTTTGAAAGGCAAAAAAGAATTAATGAGGCGATCAAATACTATAAAGATGCAATTAAAATAGATCATTTTTGGGATGAAGCCTATTATGGATTGGCCTATTGTTTAACAGAAACAGAAAATTGGTTTGAGGCCCTGCATTTCATCAAAAAGGCTATTAAATTAAATGAAAGCAATGCTTTGTATTGGACAGGCCTTGGAGACATTGAAGCCTATCTTGGAAATACACAATCATCCAATGAAGCCTTTCAAAAATCAATCGAATTAGATTCCTTTTTAGCTATAACTTGGATAAAATGGGCCCAATTACATTATGATTTAAATGATTTTGAAAAGGCGGCAGACATTATGCTCTCAGCCATTGACGAACTCCCAGAGGAAGCAGAATTATATTATAGATGTGCGATATTTTTAATCAAGGGTGGACAATTCAAAGAAGCTTTTCATTTTCTTGAATCAGGATTATTGCTTGATTACGACAAACATGAAATCATTTTCGATTTTTTCCCTAATTTAGAGACTCAAAAAGCTATTTTTAAACTCATACAACAGTACAAAAAACATTAACTAACCATTTATCAATCACAAACCCCTAAAATCCTTATGAGAAAACTACTATTTTCAGCATTCATGCTGAGCATTGGAACACTTGGCTATGGTCAACAAAAAACAGCTAGTATTCCAATTCCTGAAAAAATCACAAGTGCAGAAGGAATTACTGAATACAAATTGGGCAACGGCCTAAAAGTTTTATTATTTCCTGACCCTTCAAAACAAACCATAACGGTGAATATCACCTATTTGGTAGGATCTCGCCATGAAGGATATGGTGAAACCGGAATGTCGCACCTTTTAGAACACATGGTTTTTAAAGGTACAAAAGAAAAGCACAAGGAAGTCGCAAAAGAAATCTCAGACCATGGAGCCCAATTTAATGGAACAACCTGGTTAGATCGAACTAATTATTTTGAAACATTTGCCGCAACTGATGAAAATTTAGATTGGGCATTAGATATGGAAGCCGACCGAATGGTTAATTCTCGAATCGATAAGAAAGAATTAGAAACCGAGATGACAGTTGTTAGAAATGAATTTGAAATGGGTGAAAACGACCCAGGAAGTGTGTTAATGGAACGAATTATTTCAACAGCCTTCTTGTGGCACAATTACGGCAATTCAACCATCGGAGCTCGTTCAGATATTGAAAAAGTACCAATTGAAAATTTACAGGCTTATTACAGAAAATATTACCAACCAGATAATGCCGTATTATTAGTAGCTGGTAAATTTGATTTAAAGAAGACCTTGGCTTTAATTAACCAAAAATTTGGTGCAATTCCTCGTCCTGAAAGAGTCTTGCAACAAACTTTTACTTCTGAACCTACCCAAGATGGGGAAAGAGAAGTTAAACTTCGTCGCGTTGGAGATGTTCAAGTAGTAGGAATGGCGTACCACGTTCCATCAGGCTTACACCCAGACTATATTGCATGTGATGTATTAACAGACCTACTAACAGATGCACCTTCTGGTAAATTATACAAAGCTTTGGTTGAGACGAAAAAAGCATCTTCTCAATTCGGCTTTAGCTTCCAATTAAAAGAACCAGGAATTACCTATTTTGGTGCGGAAGTATTAAAGGACAAATCTATTGATACGGTAAAACGTATCATGATAGAAACCATCGAGCAATATGCAAAAACTCCACCGAGCCAAGAGGAGTTAGACCGTATTAAAACAAAAAATCAAAAAAATATTGAATTATTGTTAAACAATGCACAGAGAGTTGGAGTAGGTTTATCTGAATATATTGCTTTAGGCGATTGGAGAATGTTATTCCACACAAGAAATCAATTAGAAAAATTAACTCCAGCAGATATTCAACGAGTTGCTCAGAAATATTTTATACCTGCAAACAGAACATCTGGAATCTTTATTCCAACAGAAAAACCAGAAAGAGCTGAAATTCCAGAGGCAAAAGATGTAGCTGAAGTAATAAAAGATTACAAACCAAAGGCTGCAGTTGCAGATGGTGAGGCCTTTGATCCAAGCCCAGCAAATATTGATGCCCGTACCAAAACAGAGAGTATTGAAGGGATAAAGCTAGCCTTGTTATCAAAGAAAACAAGAGGTGGAGCTGTTTTTGCAAGAATGACTTTACGTTTTGGTGATGAAAAATCATTACTTGGAACCACTACAGCGGCAGACTTAGCAGCTGATATGTTAAGTAAAGGTACAAAAAGTAAAACTCGTCAACAATTCCAAGATGAACTTGACAAATTAAAAGCACGAGTAAGTATTTCTGGGGGTTCTACCCAAGCAAATGTAAGTATCGAAACTACTAAAGAAAATTTAATTCCTGCGATTAAATTAGTTGCTGATGCCCTAAAAAATCCGGCCTTTGATGCAGAAGAGTTTGAGAAATTAAAGCAAGAAAACTTAACAAGTATTGAAACACAAAAAAGTGAGCCTACAGCAAAAGCTTCAGACGCCTTGAGTCAATTGACATCTGGCCATTATCCAAAGAATGATGTACGCTACAAAGCTACTTTAGAAGAATCTGCAGAATTGTATAAAAATGCAAAGCTTGAAGATTCTAAAAACTTCCATAAGAATTTCTATGGTGCTTCCAATGCAACCTTTGCTGTAGTAGGTGATTTTGATGAAAACCAATTAAAAGAAGTCGTAAAAAATGAATTTGCAAATTGGAAGTCGCCAAAACCTTTTGCTCGCGTATCTGATACTTATAGAGACATAAAGGCACAAAACAAATCAATAGAAACTCCTGACAAAGCTAATGCGTTTTTCCTTGCCTACCAGCCTATTAAAATGAAAGATTCTCACCCAGATTACCCAGCAATGGAATTAAGTAATTACATGCTAGGAGGTGGCTCTGGATTAAGCTCTAGATTAATGAATAGAATACGTCAGAAAGATGGATTATCATATGGAGTTGGTTCTCAATTTGCTGCCAATCCATTAGATGAAACGGGGGCTTTTGTTGGATATGCTATTTATGCTCCAGAAAATTTAGCCAAATTAGAAGCTGCCTTTAAAGAGGAAATTGAAAAAGTCTTAAAAGAAGGATTTACACAAAAAGAAGTTGATGAAGCTAAAAAGTCAATCATGCAGGCTCATCAAGTTTCTCGTTCGCAAGACAACTCGTTGAGTGGATTATTGAACTCAAATCTTTATTTAGGTAGAAACATGAAGTGGTCTAAGGATTTGGAAGATAAAATCAATGCCTTAACTCCAGATCAAATTTTACAAGCGACACGTAGAAATATTGATTTACTGAAAATGTCTTTTATCAAGGCTGGTGATTATGCTGGTGCAGCTAAGAAAGCCGCAGAAAAAGCAAATGACCCTAAACCTAGCACCTCTGGTGCTGTGGGAGGAGCGAAAAATTAGTGATCGAGTGATCCAGTGATTTAGTGATCCAGTGATTTAGTGATTTAGTGATCGAGTGATCCAGTACTTATATTTTTTACTGGATCACTAAATCACTGGATCACTAAATCACTTAAATTAACAAAACTCTTCAAATGCGCCCTCCAAATGAGCCGCAATCATTTCAGCTGAACGACCCTCAATATGATGACGTTCTACAAAATGAACAAGCTCACCATCCTTAAACAAAGCTATTGAAGGAGAAGAAGGTGGAAATGGCAAAGTATATTCTCGAGCCTTTTGTGTAGCTTCTTGATCTACTCCTGCAAACACTGTCACCAAATTAGTTGGTTTTTTCTCAGAAGAAGCAACAGCTTCTTTCACACCCGGTCTAGCTGTTCTAGCAGAACAACCACAAACCGAATTGATAAACAACAATGTTGTTCCTGGTTGAGTCATCACTTGCTCAACATCTGAAGCGGTCTTTAACTCTGTAAATCCGCCTTCTACAATATCCATCCTCATCGGATGTACTAAGTGTTCTGGGTACATATTAATTTAAATTATCAATTGTTAATTGTTAATTGTTAACTGATAAAAAATAAAATTCATAACTTATAATTAACAATTTACAATTATAAAAATCCTAATTCTAATTTAGCTACTTCCGACATCATATCTTGTGAATACGGAGGATCGAAAGTTAATTCAACAGAAACATCTGATACTCCTTCAATAGCTCTAATGGCCTTTTCAATATCCACAGGAATGGCTTCCGCAGAGGGACAAGAAGGTGAAGTAAGAGTCATTAACACATATACATTGTTTACTGGAAAGATTTTAATTTCATAAATCAAACCTAACTCATAAACATCTACAGGAATTTCTGGATCATATACTGTTTTAATAGCCTTAACTACTTGTTCTTTTAATTCAGCTTCTGTCAACATGCTACCTTTTTGTTCCGTTATTTCCATTTTTTTAAACCTTTGCAGAAAACGCCAAAGCATAATTTTTCATTTGTTTTACCATGGAAAGTAATCCATTTGATCTTGTTTGAGCCAAATGTTGACTCATTCCAATTTCATCAATAAAATATAAATCCGTTTTCAAAATATCATTTGGAGATTGGTTTGATAAAACGCGAATTAACATACTGATTAAGCCTTTCACAATTACTGCTTCAGAATCTGCATCAAAGTAAACTTTTCCATCTTTGAAACTGGCGTGTAACCAAACTTTACTCTGACAGCCCTTAATTACATTTTCTTCTGTTTTGTATTCATCAGACATGGCAGGCAATTTTTTTCCTAAATCAATCAGGTATTCATATTTGTCTGTCCAATCTTCAAACAATCCAAATTCTTCAATTAAAGAATCTTGTATTTCGTTAATGGTTTGTCCCATTAGGCTAACATATTTACTACTTTTTGTAGGGCAACTACAAAAGCATCTATTTCTTCTTTCGTATTATAAAACGCAAAGGAGGCACGACAAGTTCCCACAATATCAAATCGTTGCATTAAAGGTTGTGCACAATGATGACCCGTACGTATTGCAATTCCATATTTATCCAACAAAACTCCAATGTCTTGCGGATGAATACCATCAATCAAAAAACTTATGACAGCGATTTTATTTTTTGCTTGTCCAATAATTTTCAAGCCATCGATGGCTTGAAGTTTATTGGTTGCATAATTCAAAAGCTCCATTTCTTGCTCCCAAATTGCATTTTTGGGTAAACTAGCTAAATAATCAAAACTTGCCCCAAAAGCAATTACATCGGCTATATTGGGAGTACCTGCTTCAAATTTATAGGGGAGTTCGTTGTATGTAGTCCTTTCAAACGAAACCTCTTTGATCATTTCTCCCCCACCTTGATATGGAGGCATTGCTTCTAACAATTCTCTTTTCCCATATAACACTCCAACTCCTGTTGGTCCAAATAATTTATGTGCTGAAAAGGCTAAAAAATCAATATCTAATGCCTGCACATCAATTTCAAAATGAGCAACTGATTGTGCACCATCTATCAAAACCTTTGCACCTACTTCATGAGCAAGTTGAATCATCTCCTCTATTGGATTAATTGTTCCAATGGCATTTGAGACCTGATTAACGGCCACTAATTTCACACGCTCATTTAAAAGTGTTTTATACGTTTGAATATCCAATTCACCATTGTCAGCTACTGGTATCACTTTGATTTCAGCTCCTTTTTCATCAGCAATCATTTGCCAAGGAACAATATTAGAATGATGCTCTAAATTTGAAATTAGAATTTGATCACCTTTCCCAATAAATGTCCTTCCAAAAGTTTGAGCAACTAAATTAATACTTCCAGTGGTACCAGAGGTAATAATAACCTGCTCGATTGATGGAGAATTAATATAGTTGGCAATTTTTTTACGAGTTAATTCATATGCTGCAGTGGCTCTTTCCGCTAATGCATGAATTCCTCGATGAATATTTGCATTATCTTTTTGATAGTATAAATTTAATGCATCAATAACCACTTTCGGCTTTTGGGTTGTAGCCGCATTGTCAAAATAAATCAATGGTTTTCCATTAACCTGTTGATCTAGTATAGGGAAATCTGAACGAATTTTCGCAAGATTAAGAGTATCTGCCATTAGATTGTCAAATCGTTTGAAGCCTTAATTTTTCCTATTATTTTTTCTGAAAGTTCTTGCTTAACCTCTTCAAAAGGAATTTTATCGATAACTTCTTGTGCAAAAGCTAATAACAATAAAGTTTTGGCTGCTTGCAAAGAAATTCCGCGAGAACGCATGTAGAATAAAGATTCTTCATTTAATTGTCCGGTGGTTGTACCATGTGAACATTTTACATCATCCGCCCAAATTTCTAATTGAGGTTTAGTGTTCATGGTAGCTTTGGGTGAAGCAAGGACATTCCGACAACTTTGGAAAGCATTCGTTTTTTGTGCGTCTTTACGCACAAATATCTTTCCATTGAAAACTCCTGTTGCCTGATCCATTAACACGCCTTTATATAATTCGTTAGATTCCGAATTTGGCATTCGATGATCGACAATGGTATGTGAATCCATTAATTGATTTGCGGCTGGGACATACAAACCATTTAAATTGGAAACGACCTGTTCGCCATTGATGTAGAAATGTAAATTATTTCTTAACACACCACCATTTAACGATAAAGTAAAGGTTTCGGCCTGACTACCCCCCTCTTGAAAAACAAATGTTTGATCTACATGGGTTGTGTCGTCACTTAGATCTTGCTCTTTAAGATAGGTCAATTTTGAACCTTCCGACAAGAAAATTTCTTGAACATAACTTGAAACAAGAGTTTTTCCTGTTTCTGAACCTACTGATTCGATGATAGACAATTCAGCGTTTGGATCAAGAAATACAATTAATTTTGCTTGAAGGGCCGTATGATTGTTTAATCCACTTAATAAATAAGAAAGTTTAACTGGACTTTCAACGTTCACTCCCTCTTTTACCCAAAGAACTAATGGATTTTGACAAAGTGTGGCATTTAGATGATAAAATGGATTTTGGTCCAATATTGGATCTTTTGCCTCCCAAACTTTTTGAAATGCTTTTGATTGATTTAATAAATCATTCAAACTAATGATTTCTAATCCTTTAGTTTCTGCAACAGATAAACCAAACTCTTGCCAATCCCAGGCGATATCATTTAAATTCTTTAAGGAAGTATATTTCCATTCTTCCATTTTAGAAGTAGGAAATCCCAACGCTTGAAAAGATTTAACAGCTAATTCTTTTGATGTTGATTCCATATTAATCTACCTCTGCTTTTATCCAATCGTATCCTTTTTCTTCTAATTCAAGAGCTAATTCTTTCGTACCCGATTTTACAATTCGGCCTTTGTACAACACGTGAACAAAATCCGGAACGATATAGTCTAACAAACGTTGATAGTGCGTAACTACGATAGTCGCATTGTCTGGACTTTTCAATTTATTTACACCTTCTGCAACAATTCGCAGAGCATCAATATCCAATCCAGAATCGGTTTCATCTAAAATTGCCAATTTGGGATCCAGAACAGCCATTTGAAAGATTTCATTACGCTTTTTTTCACCGCCTGAAAAACCTTCATTCAAGGCTCTAGATAACAAAGATTGATCAATATTTACATATGCCATTTTCTCCTTGAACATTTTCAAAAATTGAACAGCATCCATTGGTTCTTCGCCACGATATTTACGAATTTCGTTTACGGCTGACTTCAAAAAGTTGGTTGTCGAAACACCAGGAATTTCCACTGGATATTGGAAAGCAAGAAAAATACCTTCTGCTGCTCTTTCCTCAGGAGCCAAATCTAATAAATCTTTACCCTGAAAAACGACTGAGCCAGCTGTCACCTCATAATCTTCTCTTCCAGCTAAAACTGAGGCTAAAGTTGATTTACCAGAACCATTTGGACCCATAATTGCATGAACCTCGCCTGGCTTAACTTCTAAATTGATGCCTTTTAAAATTTCTTTCTCTCCTATTCGGGCATGTAAATTGTTAATTGAAAGCATAATATATTGTTGATTCTTGAATTAGGGAACAAAATTACATGGACTTTTGTTCAAAAACCATAGATTATTTAGAATTAATTTAAATAAGATTAAAAATTTGAAAAAAATCGTAATTTTGAAAAAAAAAATAAGTCATGGTAACCGTAACAGAACTTGCAGCAGATAAAATAAAAGAGTTAAGAAATAAAGAAGGCTTAACCGATCAATACCATATTCGAGTGGCAGTTGAAGGAGGAGGTTGTTCTGGTTTGATGTACAATTTAGATTTTTCAGCAGAGAAAAAAGAAACAGACATGGTATTTGAAGACAAAGGCATTCAAATCATGGTTGATAAAAAGTCTATTCTTTATTTAGCAGGAACTGAATTAGATTTTTCGGATGGATTAAACGGAAAAGGCTTTCAATTTAAAAACCCAAATGCTGCTAGAACTTGTGGATGTGGGGAGAGTTTTTCTATTTAATTCAATTGTGAATTGTGAATTGTGAATTGTGAATTGTGAATTGTGAATTGTTAATTGTGAATTGTTAATTATTTGTATTGATATTTGTTCAAAAAAAATATTTTATGCCAAATTAATAATTTACAATTAACAATTCAATTTCAGCTCCCTTCCCTCTAAAATATACGGCTTCAATGCCTGATATACCTTAAAAATGGGCAATCCCATGACCGTATAAAAAGAGCCTTCGAGCTTTTCGATGCCTGCCATACCAATAAAATCCTGAATACCATAAGCACCGGCCTTATCCATAGCGGTACCTGATTTCACATAATATTCTATCTCCCAATCTTCTAAATGACGAAAGGTAACAAGCGCTCGATCTGAATCGACCAAAGAAATACCAGGTCCTTGAATAGAAAATCCTGTAATTACTTGGTGTGTCTTGCCAGAAATTTGCTTTAACATCTGAAAAGCCTCTTTTTTGTCAATCGGCTTATTTAACAATTGATTATTTACAATCACAACCGTATCTGCCGTAAGTACCAATCCGGTCGGAATCCCAGCACTAAGTAATGCCTTGGCCTTTGCATTTGCTAAAAATTCAGGAACCTCTTCTAATGCCATTTTTGCATCAAAAGACTCATCAATATCTGATGGTAAGACTGTAAAATCAAATCCTGAGGCTGACAAAATTTCTTTTCTTCTGGGTGAATTAGAGCCTAAAAATAAAGGATAAGATAGTGTAAAAGTAGATTCCATGCTCAAATTAAGGCTTTTAAAAACGAATAAAAAAATAAATTTTTAAAAAAAAATAATTAAATACATTGGAATTTAATGTAATTACATTTAATTTTACAACATCAAATTTCAATACATGGGAATTGAACAAGACATAAAGCAAAACAAATTTGCCTCGGAAAAGGCAAAAGCGACTATCAATATCATTTACACGGGCAACTGGATTATGCAGCAGCAGAGTGAATTATTGAAACCCTTTGACATAACTGTTCAGCAATACAATGTTTTAAGAATACTTAGAGGTCAACAAGGAAAGCCCATCACCGTTTTGGGAATTACAGAGCGAATGCTTGATCGCATGTCGAATGCCTCTCGGTTGGTTGATAAATTATTAGAAAAAGAAATGGTACAACGAAGGGAATGTCCGAATGATAGACGTGCCGTTGATATTCTAATTTTGCCGAAAGGACTTGAACTTTTAACTAAGATAGAAACGTTACAAGAAGAGTGGTCGAGCCAGATGATTCACATGGAAGACGAAAAACTCCAACAATTGAACGATTTGTTAGATAGCTTTAGATTAAAACAATAAATACAACTAATTAAATTTAAAACCCTTAATACACAAAAAATGAAAAAAGTAAGTTTAATTTTATCCGCCTTGACCATTGGTTTTGCAAGTTTTGCAGCGCCAAAAAATTCAAATGTATCAACTTCTAAAAGTTCGATTGTTTGGTTAGCTAAAAAAGTAACTGGAGAGCACACAGGAAATGTAGCAATTTCTAAAGGTACCCTAGTTGTTGATGGTAGTAAATTGGTTGGAGGTAATTTCCAAATTGATTTAAAGAAAATCGTATGTAACGATATCACAGATCCAGAATACAACAAAAAATTCATCGGTCATATCACATCGGGTGATTTCTTTGAAGTTGAAAAATATCCTTCAGCAAATTTTGTAATTACTAAAGTTGCAGGAAATCAAGTAAGTGGTAATTTAACCATCAAAGGAATTACAAAGGCGATCTCATTCCCTGCTGCAATTGCTGTAAAAGATGGAAAAGTAACTGCAAAGGCTAGCATTTCTATCGATAGAACAGATTTTGGTATCAAGTATAATTCAAAGAAATTCTTTGATACAATTGGTGACAAAGCAATTTATGATGATTTTAATTTAACTGTATCTTTAATTACTGAATAATTATGACCTTATTAGAATCTTTAAAATGGCGCTATGCAGCCAAAAGAATGACTGGAGCGAAAGTTTCAGAAGAAAAAATTGATCAATTATTAGAAGCCATTCGTTTAAGTGCGTCTGGATTTGGTTTACAACCCTATCAAGTATTGATCATTGAAGACGAAGCTTTAAAGGCTCAAATTCAACCAATTGCTTATGGCCAACCGCAAATTGTAGAGTCATCTCATTTGCTAGTTTTTGCAGCATGGAATGAGGTAACAGAAGACAAAATAAATCATTTCATCAATACTGTTTCTCAACAAAGAAATGTACCTGTAGAAGCTCTAGGTGATTATAAAAATGCAATTGCTGGTTCTTTGTTACGTTTACCACAAGATGTACAAGCAACTTGGGCGGCGAAGCAAGTATATTTAGCAATGGGTACTGCCTTGGCAGCAGCTGCTGAATTGCGAGTTGATACCACTCCAATGGAAGGCTTTGTTCCTGCACAATTAGATGAATTATTAGGCTTAAAAGAAAAAGGCTTACATTCTGTCTTAATTTTGGCAGTAGGTCAACGCCATGAAGAAGCTGATTACATGACAGGTGCAGCGAAAGTTAGATATCCGAAAGAGGAGCTGTTTGTTAAATTATAATCAATTGTTAATTGTGAATTGTAAATTGTGAATTGTAGGTTATATTTTTTATAATTTACAATTTACAATTTACAATTTACAATTGCTTCGGTTTCATTCCCAACTTAGCCCCTTCTTCAAGCATAAATTGCCAAGATTTTTCTAAATCATTGGGTATAATTCCTTCTAAAATAGCTTCTCGAATGGCTATTTTTATCAATCCAATTTCTTTACTTGGGCCAATATCAAAGGTTTCCATGATGATTTCTCCAGTAATAACAGGCTGAAAGTTTCTAATTTGGTCTTTTTCCTCAACTTCTTTTAATTTTTGCTCAACAATTTCAAAATTGCGCAAAAAACGTTTTACCTTATCTCCATTTTTTGATGTAATATCAGCCTTGCAAAGGGTCATTAAGGCTTCCAGGTCTTCCCCCGCCTCAAACAACAATCGTCTCAAGGCTGCATCAGAAATTTCTTCTTTAGATAATGCAATTGGGCGTAGATGCAATCGAACGAGCTTTTGAACCAATTTCATTTTCTCGTTTAAAGGTAATTTTAATCGCTTAAAAATTCCAGGTACTTGTCGAGCGCCTAAATCTTCATGCCCATGGAAGGTCCAGCCTCTTTGCTTATCAAAACGTTTTGTATCTGGTTTGGCAATATCATGCAAAATGGCAGCCCAACGCCACCAAAGATCATCTGTATTTTTAGCAATATTATCTAAAACTTGTAAGGTATGGTAAAAATTATCTTTATGCCCCTTTCCCTCTTCGGTATCAACACCTTTAAGTTTTGAAAATTCTGGAAATATTTTGGATAAAATGCCTGCGGCATCTAGCAGCAAAAAGCCGTAAGAAGGCTTTTTGCTTAAAATTATTTTATTTAATTCATCCGTAATTCGTTCGTAAGAAATTATGGAAAGTCTTTCTTTTTCAGAGATTAAGGCCTCAAACGTTTCTGAAGAAATATCAAACCCCAATTGAGTGGCAAATCGAACAGCACGCATCATGCGAAGCGGATCGTCTGAGAAGGTTATTTTGGGTTCAAGAGGCGTACGAATAATTTTATTTTTCAAATCTGAAAGCCCATTAAATGGATCAACAAATTTTCCCCAATTGTCTTTATTTAACCCAACTGCAAATGCATTAATTGTAAAATCTCGTCTATTTTGGTCATCTTCAAGCGTCCCCTCCTCAACTGTGGGCTTTCTTGAATGATAATCATACGATTCTTTTCTTGCCCCCACAAACTCTAATTCCCAATCATCAGCCACTTTAATCATGGCTGTACCGAAATTTTTAAACACAGAAACGGTATGTTCTGGAAGCTGATACAATCGAGCTACTTCTATTGCCAAGTCGATGCCTGAGCCTAAGCAAACAACATCGATATCTTTACAAGGCCTATTTAAAATTTGATCTCGCACAAATCCCCCAATCACATAACATTCAAGCGACAAATTATCTGCAGCTCGACCAATAATTGAAAAAATTGGGTTTTGTATTATATCTTCTCCTCTTATCATTATTTACGAATCAATCTAAATTCACCTCCTAAACCAAGCTCTACTATTTTTGAAGGAATCTGTTTTTGTTGCAACTTAACAGGTGATGGTAAAACATAATCTACCTTTGAAAGAATCACCTCACTGATATCTTCAAATCTACTTGCAGAATCATTGCCTGAAATGTTCACGGAAGTAGAAACAATTGCTCTTTGGTAACGATGGATCAATCCTTTACAAAACTCATCCTTAACCAAACGAATGGCTATACTTCCATTCGGACCTAAGACATGCTTACTCACATTTTTACCCTGTGGATAGATAACTGTTAAAGGATCCTCCGCAAATTCAACCAAATCCCAGGCTATATCAGGCACTTGAACTACATACTCGCTCAATTGTTCAATTTTGGAAATCAATACAATAAGGCCTTTTTCTACAGGTCGCTGTTTGATCGCCAATAATTTTTCAATAGACGCATCGAATCTGGCATCACAACCAAGTGCCCATAGGGTGTCACTTGGATAAATGATTACCCCTCCGGACTTGATGGATTGAATGGCATCTTGATAAATTGCTGGATTCATGAGCACAAAGGTAAAATATAATCTTTACATTCGACGGATAAATTGTACCTTTGCATTTTATTTTGAACGTTAGAGCATGTTGGATATTCAAGAAGAATTATCATCTGTCATAAAAGCTGGATTAAAAGAATTATTTTCAATTTCAGCGGAAGAAATTAGTTTACAAGAGACCAAAAAGGAATTTGAAGGTCAATATACCTTAGTTGTTTTCCCTTTTACGAGAGAAGCCAAACTTGCTCCTCCGGTAATTGCGCAGCAATTAGGTGACTTTATTTTAAAAAATTCTTCCCTAATTGCGGGCATTCAAATTGTTCAAGGATTTTTAAATATTCGGCTAACAGATGCGGTATGGATTCAAGTTTTGCAACAATTACAAGCTAAATCTAGTTTTAATTTACCCTCAAAAGGTGAAAAAGTTTTAATTGAATACAGTTCTCCAAACACCAATAAACCTCTTCATTTAGGCCATTTACGAAATAATTTCTTGGGATATTCTGTTGCTCAAATCATGAAAGCAGCTGGATATGAGGTAGTAAAAACGAATTTAGTAAATGATCGAGGCATTCATATTTGTAAATCGATGTTGGCCTACCAATTATTTGGAAATGGAGAAACACCTGAGCTTGCAAATATCAAGGGAGACCATTTAGTGGGCAAGTATTATGTAGCCTTTGATAAGGCTTTTAAAGCAGAAATAGATCAGTTGATAAGCGGAGGAATGGAGGAAGAAAAGGCAAAAAAAGAAGCTCCTATTTTAGTGAAAGCACAAGAAATGCTTTTAGCTTGGGAACAAGGAGATGCAGAAGTGGTAGCCTTATGGAATAAAATGAATGATTGGGTTTTTGCTGGATTTGCGGAATCCTATAAAATGATGGGTGTTGATTTTGACAAAACCTATCGTGAATCTAATACCTACTTATTGGGGAAAGAGCTTGTTAACGAAGGTTTAAAAAGTGGTGTTTTTTATCAAAAAGAAGATGGGTCTGTTTGGATTGATTTAACTGCTGAAGGATTAGACCAAAAATTAGTCCTGAGAAAAGATGGAACCTCAGTTTACATCACACAAGATATGGGTACTGCCCAATTAAAATACGAGGATTTCAAGTCGAATCAATCCGTTTATGTGGTTGGAAATGAACAAGACTATCATTTTGAGGTATTATTCCATATTCTAAAAAGATTAAACAAGCCATTTTCTACAGGAAATTATCACCTTTCTTATGGCATGGTAGATTTACCAAGTGGTAAAATGAAATCGAGAGAAGGAACGGTAGTGGATGCTGATGATTTAATGTCGGAAATGATTCAAACAGCTAAGGAAAGGACCTTGGAATTAGGCAAAATTGAAGGATTTTCAGAAGAAGAATCAGCGGAATTATTTCACAATTTGGGTTTAGGGGCCTTAAAATATTTTTTATTAAAAGTTGACCCCAAGAAAAGAATGTTGTTCAATCCAGAGGAATCCATCGACTTTCAAGGAAATACTGGACCATTTATTCAATATACACATGCTAGAATATGCTCTATTCAACGAAAAGCTGCTGAGAAGGGAATTCAATTAGAATCGATTGTGAATATCAATCAAATTGAACCATCTGAGCAAGAGTTAATTTATCTTTTGAATGAATATTCAGCCATAATAGAGGAATCAGCGAAAAATTTCGCACCTTCCATCATAGCTAATTATGCTTATGATTTAGCAAAACAATTTAATAAATTTTACAATGAATTAAGTATTTTAAACGAAGAAGAACCAAAAAAGAAAAATTTTCGTTTAATATTGTCGGAGCAAACTCGTAAGACTTTGCAACATGCCGTTTCCCTACTGGGAATCAAGGCCCCAGATAGAATGTAAATGAAAAAAATATTACTTATCATAACACTCTTAATTCTTACAACTATGTTATTAAATATCATGAAAATTGGATCTATTTTGACTGCATTGGCTATCCCTTTCACGCAAAAAACAATTGTTGAAAGACCCTCATCTACTGTATCTGACAGCCAAAAGAACATCTATCAGTTTAAAATGAAGGCAATAGATGGTAAAGAAATTGATTTATCTCAATTTAAAGGAAAGAAAATTATCATCCTTAATACTGCCTCTAAATGTGGTTTTACTCCGCAATATGCTGATTGGGAAAAATTCCATAAGGAAAATCCACAATATGTTATTTTAGGATTTCCAGCTAATGAATTTGGCTCTCAAGAACCAGGAAGCAACGAGGAAATTGCAAGCTTTTGTACCAAAAATTATGGCGTTTCATTTCAAATGATGGAAAAGGTTGTGGTAAAAGGAGAAGGTAAATGTAATTTGTACAAGTGGTTAAGTGACAAGAATCAAAATGGATGGAATGAAAAAGAGCCCTCTTGGAATTTTTGCAAATATTTAATCAACGAAAAAGGTGAATTAACTCATTTCTTTGCTTCCGGAGTAAAACCATCGAGTAAAGAATTTTTAGAAGCTTTATCTAAGTAAAATGAATAGATGGGTTGAGGCTGCAAGACCAAGAACATTACCACTTGCAGTTGCTAGTATCTTATTGGGAAATTTAATTGCCTTATCACAAGGTAAATTCTCTTACTCCATTGCAGCCTTAGCCATCCTGACCACCTTATTGCTTCAAATCCTGTCTAATTTTGCTAACGACTTAGGAGACACGCTAAACGGAATCGATACACAAGAGCGAAAAGTTGCCCAAAGAACTGTTCAAACAGGGAAAATTTCAGTTTCAGAAATGAAAAAGGCAGTTTTTATTTTTGGAATTTTATCTTTCTTAAGTGGCATTTATCTACTTTATTTAGGTTTAAAAGATGCCTCTCTATTTGATTTTTTCATCTTCTTATGCTTGGGCATTTTGGCCATTTTAGGAGCAATTACCTATACCATTGGTAAAAGACCCTATGGATATATGGGATTAGGCGACTTATCTGTATTTCTGTTTTTTGGTTGGATTGGCACTTGTGGATCTTATTATTTACAAACCAAAGTAGTAGATTGGTCTATTTTTTTGCCAGCAAGTTCCTCCGGATTGTTGTCAGTTGCCGTGTTAAACTTAAATAATTTAAGAGACATTGATAATGATCGAATAAATGGAAAATATTCGATTCCTGTCCGCATCGGAAAGGCCAAAGGCTTTATGTATCAAAAATCGCTTTATCTATTAGCGATTATTTGCTCAGCTCTTTATTTAATTAATCAGAATTCTCATTATTTATTTGCATGGATTACCTTTTTTGTAGGTTGTATTCCACTTTTTATAATTTGGAAAAATCTAAATAAGGAAATGGATTCTGCTACCATAGATCCATATTTAAAGAAAACAGCATTAAGTACCCTTTGGTTTATTATATTTTTGGGAATTACGCTACAACTAATTAAACACTAACAATTAAGACAATGAATTGTAAAAAAACGATTGCCTTACTAGCCTTTTTAGGGATATCCATGGGAGCGATGTCGCAAGATGTCAATTTTATGGAATTGGGATTAACACAAAACAGATCTGGCAATTATGCGGATGCTTTACGAAATTTCAGTTTAGCCATTGAAAAAAATGCAGCTAATCCAGAGCCAGAGGCATTTTACAATCGTGGTTTTGCTAAATACAATTTAAAAGACTTTTCAGGAGCCATTGCAGATTTTGATAAGGCAATAGAATTAAAGCCTACGTATTTTGAAGCGTATATTGCTAGAGGACAGAGTTATAGTAAAAAAGACAACCATAAAATAGCCATTCAAGATTACAATGAAGCTATTCGTTTAAATCCATTAGAAGGTACTGCTTATTTTAGTAGAGGTATTTCAAAAACTAAGTTAGAAAATTATCGAGGCGGCTTATCAGATTTCAACAAATCGCTTGAAATCAATCCAGAATATGCACCAAGTTATGCATCAAGAGGAGACTGCAAAATTCAGTTAGGAGATTTCAAAGGTGCCTTAGAAGATTTCAACAAGGCCATTGAAATTAGCCCAAAGCGTGCAGGATATTTGTCGGGAAGAGGATTTAGCAAAATGAAATTAGGCGATTTTACAGGAGCAATTAAGGATTATAATGAATCCATTAAATTAAGTCCAGACGATGCAGATGATTGGTATTACCTTGGCTATTGCAAAACACAGTTGGAAAATTTCAGAGGTGAAAACGGGGAAAAAGGAGCCTTAGAAGATTTTAGTAAATCCTTGGAAATCAATCCAGGAAAAATTGCAGCACTTTATGGTCGAGGATTTGTAAAATCAAAACTAGGTGACCACCGTGGAGCCATTGAAGATTTCACAAAAGCAGCTGATGCTGGCAATTTAGACAATAACAAATTAGTTTATACCGGTAAAATTTCAAAAATTCAATTAGATGAATTGCGAAATGGCATTTTAGATAAAACAAAAATGGCTGAATTTTCATCTGAAAAATCAGAAGTGTTTTTTAATAGAGGAATCGCAAGAGCAAAATCTGGAGATGCAAAACAGGCAATTGAAGATTTCAGCAAAGCTATTTCATTAAATCCTGTTTATTCAGAAGCCTTTTTTATGCGTGCGGTTTCAAAATCTAGCTTAGGAGAACAAAGAAGCGCTATTCAAGATTGTAACAATGCGATCTTTTTACAAGGCAAATATGCTGAAGCTTATTTTTTACGTGGAATACTAAGAATTGCTTTATCAGACAATTCAGGTTGCAGTGATTTAAGCAAAGCCGGAGAACTTGGATTTAGTGGAGCGTATAATGTGATTAAGGAGGTTTGTAATTAATCGCGGAGCGATTAAAGTGATCTAGTGATCTAGTGATCCAGAAACTTATAACTTTACTGGATAACTCGATCACTAAATCACCAGATCACTATATCACTTAGTTACTCAAATCTAAGATGCTTCACAGACTCACCAGAATTGGCTAATTCTAATAAAGAATCGATTCCGATTTGAAGGTGGGTTTCCACGTAATTGGTTGTAACCTTTTTATCAGACTCTTCCGTTTTAACACCATCTGGAGTCATTGGATTATCTGAAACTAATAATAAGGCACCTCTTGGGATTTTGTTTACAAAACCAACCGTAAAAATGGTGGCTGTTTCCATATCAATTCCCATGGCACGAATATCAGTCAAATATTGCTTGAAATTTTCATCATGCTCCCAAACTCGGCGATTAGTTGTATAAATCAAGCCTGTCCAATAATCTAATTCATGTTTTTTAATCATGGAAGAAACAGAGCGTTGTAATCGGAATGAGGGTAATGCAGGAATTTCTTTAGGAATGTATTCGTCAGAGGTTCCTTCTCCCCTAACAGCTGCAATTGGTAAAATCAAATCACCAAGAGCTAAGTGTTTTTTAAGACCACCACACTTTCCTAAAAACAAAACAGCTTTAGGTTCAATAGCGGATAAAATATCCATTACTGTTGCAGCCAATGGAGAGCCCATTCCAAAATTTATGATGGTAATATTACCATAGGTTGCTGTTTGCATTGGTCGCTCTTGACCCATAATTTCTACACCAAATTTGGCTGCAAACATTTCTACATAATTTTTAAAATTGGTTAATAGAATATATTTACCAAAACGATCAATTGGAGTACCCGTATAACGAGGTAACCAATTATTCACAATCTCCATTTTTGTTTTCATGTGGTATTAGTTTGAGTTAAGCGTAAAAGTAAGTATTTTAGGGATTGAAAATATTATGACAACAGAAGCTGAGCTTTCCTTAACTTTCCCTGAATTTGCCTACAAGTTACAAAAATTGGACGGTAAACTCATGATTTATGATGAGTTAAGTAAAAAATACAGGGTTTTAACGCCTGAGGAATGGGTAAGACAGCATTGTTTGAACTATTTAACAAATCATTTAAACTACCCTGCCAATCTCATCTCTCTTGAACATCGATTTAAGGTTAATGACTTACAAAGAAGAAGTGACATATGTGTTTTCAATAGAAATGGAGAGCTCTTTTTAATTGTGGAATGTAAAGCTCCCCATATTGTATTAGATCCAAATGTGATCAAACAAGTAAGTCAGTACCAATCTCAACTTCAAGCAAAATTTTGGGCAATTACCAATGGAATTTCTCATCAAATTTTTAATTGGAACTCAGAACAAGCAAACATTAACATTTCAACCTCATTTCCAGATTATATATGAAAAAGTATTTCTTTTTATTTTGTGTACAATTTTTTAGTGTTTTTGCCTTTGGACAAAAACAGGCAAAAATCAATACATTGGCAAGACCCAAACTAATAGTTGGTATTGTAGTGGACCAAATGCGACACGATTACTTACAAAAATATTATGCTCGATATAGTGAAGGTGGATTTAAGCGAATGATGAATCAAGGGGTAAATTGTAGCAATAATCATTACAGCTATGCCCCTACGGTTACTGCAGCTGGGCATGCAAGTGTTTATACAGGAACCACGCCAGCAGTACATGGAATTGTTGGAAACGATTGGACGGATGTCGCATCTGGCAAAAAAATGTATTGTGTAGATGATTCAACCGTGAAAACGGTTGGTACTACTGGCAAAACGGGAGTTATGTCACCAAAAAACCTTTGGACAAGCACGATTACAGATCAATTGCGCATGGCCCAAAATTTTAGAAATAAAACCATTGCTATTGCATTAAAAGATCGTGGAGCTATTTTGCCAGGAGGACACACTGCAAATGGCGCATATTGGTATGATTCAAAAGAAGGGAATTGGATCACATCCACTTTTTACATGAATGAACTACCAAATTGGGTAAAAACTTTTAATGCTGAAAAACAAGCAGAACGATTAACCAAAGATGGTTGGAATACACTTTACCCGATTAAGTCGTATATCCAAAGTGCAGAGGATGAAAGTAGTTTTGAAACCAAATTAAGTGGTGAAAAAAACACCACATTTCCACATAGTTTTACGCTAGGCAATCCGCTTGAAACCATTCGTACAAGTCCATTTGGTAATACCTTAACCAAAAACTTTGCTATTCGATCCATTGATGAGGAAAAACTTGGACAAGGCGATGCTACCGACTTTTTAGCCATTAGTTTTTCATCACCTGATTATGTAGGACATTCTTTTGGTCCGCAGTCTATTGAATTAGAAGACACCTATTTGCGACTAGATAAAGATATTGAAGATTTATTAAATCATTTAGATGCAAAAGTCGGAAAAGGAAATTATTTAGTTTTCTTAACAGCTGATCATGCTGTTGCTGAAAATCCGGGCTATCTAAATTCGAAAAAAATGCCAGGTGGGGTATTTGATAAAATTAAGGCAATGAATGAAATTAAAAATGCCTTAAAATTGTCAGTTGGTACTGGAGATTTGATAATTGGCGAGGAAAACTCTCAGCTATATTTGGATGGCAAAACAATGGAAAGTTTACAAATTTCAAGAGAGAAAGTATTCCAAACTATTGAAAAAACATTGTTTAAAATTGATGGTTTTTCGCGTTTAATTGACCTGAAAAACATTCAAAATAGCACATTAATTGCAAATTATAAAGAATTAGTTACGAATGGATACCATCCGGCAAGAAGTGGCGACTTTATGATCTTATTAAAACCACAATGGTTTATTGGCTACAAAACTGGTACTACTCACAGTACTTTGTATGCCTATGATACACATGTACCCTTGTTGTTTTATGGATGGAATTTGTCAGCGAAAGAAATCACTTCCAAAACTAACATAAATGACATTGCACCCACCCTAGCAAATTTGATAAAATGCATGGAGCCAAGTGGAACAACAGGACAAATTATAAATATAAAATAATTGAATTATTTCAATGAATAATTCGTAATTTTATCAATTAATTATAATTATACCAAGAATAAAATTTTAATCATATGAAAATTGCTGTCGTTGGAACGGGGTACGTAGGTTTGGTAACAGGAACTTGTTTTGCAGAAACGGGGAATCAAGTTACTTGTGTAGATATCGATGAGAAGAAAGTTGCAAAAATGATTGCGGGAGAAATCCCTATTTATGAACCAGGATTAGAGGAATTATTCTTAAGGAATTCAGAAGAAGGCCGTTTACAATTTACAACTAATTTGGCAGAAGGCATTGAAGGTGCAAAAGTGATCTTTTTAGCATTACCTACTCCTCCAGGTGAAGATGGCTCAGCCGACTTAAAATACATTTTAAAGGTTGCTAATGACTTGGGACCTCTATTAAAAGAATATACGGTCATCATTGATAAAAGTACAGTTCCAGTAGGGACATCTGAGAAAGTACAAGCTGCAATAGCTAAAAACGCAACAGTTGAATTTGATGTGGTTTCGAATCCGGAATTTTTACGTGAAGGAGTAGCTGTAGAGGATTTCATGAAACCAGATCGCGTGGTTATAGGCACGAAATCGGCAAAGGCGAAAGAGGTAATGAATAAGTTGTATGCCCCTTTAGTGCGTCAAGGCAATCCTATCATCTTTATGGATGAGCGATCAGCTGAAATGACTAAGTATGCAGCCAATGCATTTTTAGCTACGAAAATCACTTTTATGAACGAGATTGCTAATTTGTGTGAATTAGTTGGTGCGAATGTAGATGATATCAGAAAAGGTATTGGAACAGATTCTAGAATTGGAAAACGTTTCTTATTTGCAGGCATAGGATATGGAGGAAGTTGTTTTCCAAAAGATGTTCAGGCATTAGCAAAGACTTCTAGCGAAAATCAATACCAATTCCAGATTTTGGATGCAGTAATGAATGTCAATGAACAGCAAAAAACGAAGTTAATTCCAACCGTTCAAGAGTTTTTTGGCAATGATTTAAAAGGCAAAAAGATTGCCATGTGGGGATTAGCGTTTAAACCCTATACAGATGACATCAGAGAAGCTCCAGCCTTATATAACATTGATTCTTTAGTAGAAGCAGGATGCGAGGTGCATGTGTATGATCCAGAGGCGATGAAAAATGTGCAAGGTGTTGTTGGCGACAAAGTAACCTATTGTAAAAATCCATACGAGTGTTTACAAGATGCAGAAGCCCTTTTAATCATGACCGAATGGCCACAGTTTAGAACACCAGATTTCGAAAAAATGGATAGTTTATTGAAAAATAAAATCATTTTCGACGGTCGTAATTTATATGAATTGGAGCAAATGAAGGAATTGGGATATACGTATTATTCGATTGGAAGAGAGGTGGTGAGATAAGAAGTAAGAAGTAAGAAGTATGAAATATGAAGTGTGAGGTATAAAGTGTGAGGTATAAAGTGTGAGGTATAAAGTGTGAAGTATAAAGTACTTCCGTTCATTCGATTCTTCTGATTCTTCCAATTCATAGTTTCTTCCCTTCGACAAGCTCAGGGACCATTTTTCTTATATTCATAGTTTCTTATACACATAGATTCTTATAACAAAACATATGAAAAGAATATTAATAACAGGGGGTGCGGGGTTTTTGGGATCACATTTGTGTGATCGATTTATAAAAGAAGGCTATCATGTGATTGCCATGGATAATTTGATTACAGGTGACTTAAAAAACATTGAGCACTTGTTTAAATTACCAAATTTTGAATTTTATCATCACGATGTATCAAAATTCATCCATGTGCCGGGTGAATTGGATTATATTTTACATTTTGCTTCTCCAGCCTCTCCTATTGATTATTTAAAAATCCCGATTCAAACCTTAAAAGTCGGTTCATTAGGGATTCATAATTGTTTGGGATTGGCGCGCGTGAAAAACGCGCGTGTATTAATTGCATCTACTTCAGAAGTATATGGTGACCCCTTGGTTCACCCACAAACAGAAGAATATTGGGGAAATGTGAATCCTGTGGGTCCACGTGGCGTTTATGATGAAGCCAAACGTTTCCAAGAGGCTATGACAATGGCTTACCATACCTATCATGGAGTAGAGACACGTATTGTTCGTATTTTCAATACCTATGGACCACGAATGCGTCTGAATGATGGTCGTGTGTTACCTGCATTTATTGGTCAGGCTTTGCGTGGAGAGGATTTAACCATGTTTGGTGATGGATCGCAAACAAGAGCTTTTTGCTATGTAGACGATTTAGTCGAGGGTATTTATCGTTTATTATTGAGTGATTATGCACAGCCTGTGAATATTGGTAATCCAGACGAAATAACGATTAAAGAATTTGGTGAAGAGATTATTAAATTAACAGGGACTAGTCAAAAATTAATCAGCTTGCCTTTGCCAACCGATGATCCGAAGCAAAGAAAACCAGATATCACCAAAGCCAAAGAAATTTTGGGTTGGGAGCCGAAGGTTAGTCGCGCTGAGGGCTTAAAAATCACTTATGAGTATTTCAAATCATTGAGTCCAGAGGATTTGCACCGCATGGCGCATCATAAAAAGTTTTAAGTGATAAAGTGATTTAGTGATCCAGTGATTTAGTGATCCAGTGGTTCAGTGATTTAGTAGTTATCACTGGATCACTGGATCACTGAAAAACTATAAGTCCCCGACTCCAACTCTACCTCCACATTTGTTCCTTTTTCCGTTATTGAAACCACTCCATTTCCTACTTTCAAAGGCTTGCCTAAATTGCGAATTGACTGCAAACTACGAGCATTTAGCATCAATTTAGCAGATGTATTGGCTGGTATAGTAAACTGATAGCTAACAGCATTTCCCACCTTTCTCCAAGAGCTTTTGATTGTTCCATACATGGTGTTTATGTGGCCTTTAGCAAATTTAATTTTACCTGTTGGATCAACACGTGGATTAAGTAAAAAATGCTTAAATCCTGGCGATTTGGGATCTCTTTGAATTCCTAATGAATAATTATACATCCAAGCAGCAACTGAACCGAAAGAATAGTGATTAAAGGAATTCATGCTATTATTTCCTCCGAAACCGTTTTCAATCGTGTACGAATTTAAACGCTCCCAAATGGAAGTGGCTCCGTTAACTACGGAGTACAACCAAGAAGGATAGGACTTATTAGTTAAAATCTCATAAGCTAAATCGTCTTTGCCATTTTTAGACAAGGCCTCAACCACAGAGGCTGTTCCAATAAATCCTGTCATTAAAGAATAAGGAGGTCTTTTTTCGCCCGCATCATCTATACTGGTACGAGTTACAGTTTCTACATAATTACTTAAGACCTTTGCCTTTTTATCGTCTGAAACGACCCCTAAATTTAAAGGAACTGCATAAGATCCTTGCGTGTCGATTAATTGGCCCTTATCAGATTTCTCTGGTTCATTAACCGGTTTTGCAGATGGCGGACCCATGCGTGCTGTTTTTACTCCTGATTTAATAGTTTTCCCCTCATTAGAGATATATACCTCATTGAATAATCTTTTCTTTTTCTCATAGGTCATTTCATACTCCAATGCATCGGCATTGATACCTAAAATACGAGCCACTTTCGACATAATTTCTAAGTTATAAGCTTGATAGGCTACCCAAAACAAGGTATTATCATTTTTATTTCCTTCCGGACTCAGCCAGTCTCCTAATGGACCCTCATTTAAAATACCTTCTGCATTTACTTTCGACTCTAAAAAGGCAATGTATTTTTTCATTGCTGGATAATGTTCCTTCAACACAGCAAAATCGCCAAATTGCTGATAGGTTTCCCAAGCCACCACTATGCCTGCCGAACCCCAAAGCGTACCACCAAATCCACCTCCCACAGGTGCTACATCCGGGAAACGACCCTCTTTGGATTGCATATCGCGCATGGCTAAAAGATGTTTTCGCATAAAATTATTGATAGGCGCTAAATAAGTCGCCGCTTTTGAAAACACGTTGATATCTCCACTCCAACCCATACGTTCGTTTCTAGCAGGTGTATCGGTTGGGATCGACAAGAAATTAGAACGGAATGACCAATTGATGTTTTCCCACAATTTGTTTACTAACGTATCAGATGTTTTGTAATCAGAGGTCAAATTCGCTACAGAAGACAAAACTTGCGTATGTACGCTTTCTAAAGGCAAGGCCGACTCAATACCAGTAATTTCTAAGAAACGATAGCCATGGAAGGTAAAACGAGGTTGAATGACCTCATCACCACCTTTCAATACATACACGTCTTGAGCTAGCGCGGCACGAATATTTTCTAACATAATCATACCTTCCAATCCTTTGTGCTCAGGTAAATTTGGATATAGGACTTCTGCAAAACGAAGGGTAATTACTTGTCCTGCCTTTCCACCTTTGATCTGGATTTTCGGAATTCCAACCGTATTCTGTCCCATATCGTACACAAATACCCCTTTTCTAGGTTCAGAAAGAGCTTTTGCTTTGATCGATTTAACGATCGTTACCTTATCGTCTAATTGACCTGATAATTTCATGTTTGAGAAATCTAAGGCTGATTTTCTACCTCCGAAATCTGTCGATTCCCCCACAAAAGCGGTAGTATTGTTTAAAGGAATTTCAACTGATGGTTCCCAAGCAGCATCCTTGAAATAGTTCGTTGTCCAATTGGCAATTGCCTTTTCTTTTTGCGCATCATACACCTCTCCTTGGAAGAAACTTCCTGTTCTGATGGGCCCATCTGAAAAGGTTTTCCATTGCGATGGATCGGTTGTAATCACTTGTTCGGTGCCATCAGCAAAAGTGACTACCATTTTGGCCAATAAAGACTGACGATCTCCAAAGTAATTCCAACTTTCTCCACTGTAGGTGATATTTCCACTCCACCAGCCCTCTCCTAGCCAAGCACCCCAAGCATTTTTGCCCGAACGCACTAGATTAGTTACATCAAAAGTCTGGTATTGATGATTGAGGTTGTACTGAGTTAATCCTGGATTGAAATACTCTTTACTCACTTTTTTACCGTTCACATACAGTTCATAAATACCACGTGCAGTAGCATAAATTCGAGCTTTTTTGATTGCCTTTGGTGCAATCGCAAACTGGGTACGCAACATAGGTGCTGCAAACTGAGAAGGATCTTTGACAATAAAAGTCTTAGTTTGGTTCGCAGTAACTTTCAATTCATTTCCTTGAATCGTACAATTTTTATCTGCAAATAATTGTGGATTTGCATCGGAATTAAACAAGTCGTTGGAAGGTTTGCGGTAATTCATCACAGCTACCTTTGAAAAGACCGCTTCATTGCCGGGTTCTACCAAAAAGCCTATTTCATTGACCATTGGAAAGCTTATGAAATTATTTCCTGCGCCTACTGGATTCAAATTGAGTCCTTTGGGAGCAAATGGAGAGCCACCAGCTGGACTTGGATTAATCTTATGATTTGCATCTATTTGATCAATATAAAATTCAAATAAGCCAAAATTACATACCGCAAATACGGCATGTTTCTGATTTTGATTAGACTTATTTACTATCGAATGAGCAATTTCAAATGACTTAAACGGCTTGCTTGCATCATCTTTTAGATCATATCCTGCACGATAAATATTCAATCGAGCCTTTCCGGTATCATTTTTGGCAACACCTGCTACATCCAATTCCAAGGCAATATAACTTTGGTCTTTTGCATTTTCTACGCCTTGAATTGTTAGATTTTTGTTCATCAAACGAGGATCATTCGCACCAAAAACAAAAGAAGCTTTTGTTCCTTTGGTAATCCGAAGGTCATATTTTAAGACATAAACCGACTGATAATGCGCATAAAAAGGGATTTTATTGGTTCCAATCCACTTCCCTCCATTCCAAGCCGTAAGGTTGGCATCTGCATTCATTAAACCGGTCTCAAAGCTTGCCTTGGCTGATAATTCTTGTTCTGTTGCATTCCAAACTTTTAGGGTCCAAGTATATTTGGTAGTAGGTTTTAAAGCCTGGCCAGCATATTCGATACCCAAAGAAACATCAGATGCTGTTTTTTGCGAATCCCAAACGGTTTGATTTGCTTCATCGGTAACAATGATTTGATAGGCTTTTTGTTTTTGTCCAAATTGTTTTGGCAAATTTGCCATTTGCCAAGAAAAGCGAGGCTTTTCAACATCCAATCCGAGCGGATTGGATTGATATTCAGTCAAGAGATTTTGCAATTTGCCTTGTCCAAAAACGGAACCAAAGGAACACAAAAAGACTAGTAATAGGATTAATTTAGAAATTCTCATTACGTTATTTTAAGATTATTTTTAACCAATTTTCAAAATCATTCAGCCAATTATCCGATGAAGTATTTTTCTTCAAGGTACCGAATCCATGTCCGCCTTTTTCATAAATATGCAATTCTGCTGAATGCTTGGCAGCAAACCATTTCTGATACAAAGATATACTGTGTGGCACAAATCCCAACTCATCATCCGAGGCCACGGCAATAAACGCAGGCGTTGGTTTGGTGGGCATGGTGTTGCCAATCACGGCCGGACCATATAAATAGATTGGAGCGATGAAATTTGGCTTAAGTTCTTGCGGGGCAGATAGCTCCACCGACATTGTCAACGTCCCACCCGCTGAAAATCCCATAAAACCAATTTTATTCGGATTTACGTTTAGGTCATTTGCATGAGTTTTCACATATTTCAAAGCCTCGATACCATCTTTGGTGGCCATTTCAACGACAGGTGCATTGATTTCATCCAACTTTTTAAAGTTGGCCATCAAAGGCATTAATTCAGCAAAAGGGTTGTCAGTATTCGATTTTACTAATCGATATTTCAATACAATGGCTGTAATCCCGCGCTCATTCAACCATTTAGCCACATTAATCCCTTCGGAATCGATCGATAAAATATGAAAAGCACCACCAGGAGCCACAATAAATGCCGCGCCGTTGGCCTTTTCTTTAGGAGCCTTGTAGATGATCATTTCCGGATCAGCCACATTATACAACATCCGATTGCCCGGCATGGCATTCAATTCTTTTTCGGTCCAATTCCACGACTCAGAACCCGGGGCTTTTCCCGGATAGACTTTGACCACTTGTTGGGCAGATAAGGAGAAGGTTAATAAGGTTAATAGCGAGAGGAGTTTCATTTTTTGAGGTATGAGGTATGAGGTATGAGTTGAAAGTTGAAAGTTGAGAGTTGAAAGTTGAGAGTTGAGAGTTGAAAGTTGAAAGTTAAAAATAAACTCTCCACTTTCAACTAAACCTTCGCATTCAAACTCTGGATATCAAATCCGGCGATTTGCTTGTATTTTAGCATGATTTCAGCGAGTTCTTCGTGTGGAATTTCATTTTCTTTGAAGCCGTCTGGGAAACGGTCTTCCATTAAATCCATGATGAAATCGGGTCCTTTCTGGCGATTTTGATTCACTACACTTGCTGCTGCGGGCACACGCTCGGCATCGTATTTTTGTAAGGCTTCTATGGGGTCTGCTGTCGACAACAAGGCTCTTGTTAAAGCGTCTGTATCTAAAATTGCTTGGGAAGCACCGTTTGATCCGATTGGGTACATCGGATGAGCAGCATCTCCTAATAGGGTCACACGACCAAAAGACCAACGGTCTAAGGGGTCACGGTCCGACATTGGAAACTCGTAAATGCCATCCGATTCGGCAATTAGTTGAGGGACATCAATCCAATCAAATTTCCAATTTTTGTAAATTTCCATCAAGCGTTCTTTTCCCACTTGTCGATTCCAATCACGAACAGTCAATTTACCCTCTTCACCCATTTTCAAATTTCCTACCCAATTGATCAATTGATTTCCTTCTTCATCAATTGAATCAACAATCGGATAAATCACCATTTTCTGGCGTAAAGAGCCAATCATGGCCATGCTTGCACCTGTTAAATAGGAGTTCATTTTGGTTGTTCCACGGTACAATACATTGCCCGAATACACCACCCCACCCTCATTTGGATACAATAATTTGCGAAGTTCAGAATGAATGCCGTCAGCACCAATCAAGATATCCCCTGTTTCTACCGGTAGATTTTCTTGGGTTTGTTTATTGACAAAAGTGGCACGCACTTGTTTTTCATCTTGTTCAAAAGAGGTCAAATGCGCATTGGTGATTAAATTTTCTTCTCCAATCACTTTCTTGGCTTCATTCCACAACAACATTTGAAATTCGCCCCGATGAATAGAGAATTGCGGCCATTTATAGCCTGCAAATCGACCACGTGGTTCCGACCAAAACAACTGGCCATATCGATTGGCATACACCAATTCCTTGGTTTCAACGGCAATTTTGGCAATTTTATCTTGTAGGCCGAGGTTGGTTAACACCCGCACACAATGTGGCAACAAATTAATACCAACGCCCAAAGGACGAATCTCATCCACTGATTCGAACACTTTTACCTCGTGCCCAATTTTCTTTAAACTTATAGCTGTTGCTAAGCCTCCAATTCCTCCACCGGCAATGATCACTTTCATATGGTATAATTTTTCAATAAGTCAACAAGATACTGTACCCCTTCTATTGGCATTCCATTGTACATGGAAGCCCGAAATCCGCCCACTGTCGGAAATCCTTTAATACCTGTAATGCCATTTGCTTCCAAATAAGCCAATAAGGGTGCTTCTAAAGCTGGATCTTTTGTTTTAAAACAAGCATTCATCAAAGATCGATCCTCTTTTTGGGTAATGCCAAACAAATTCGGATTTCGGTCGATTTCATCATACATCAGTTTGGCTCTGAACTCAGCATTTTTTGCCATAGCCGATAAACCACCTTGTTTTTTGATCCAACGTAACATCAACAAAGCCACATAAACTGGATAGGTTGGCACCGTATGATACAAAGATTGCTCTTTGATATGCGTTTTAAAGTCGAAAATGGTTGGAATCGCATGCGTTAAATCATTACGGAGGTAATCTCGATTCACCAACACACAAGTTATTCCAGCAATGCCAAAACTTTTTTGGGCAGAAGCAAAAATGACTGCAAATTTTTCAAAAGGCAAGGAACGAGTTAAGAAATCGGAAGTCAAATCGGCCACTAAAGGCACCTTTACCTCTGGATAGTGTGCATATTGCAAGCCATCGATGGTTTCATTAGAAACCACATGTAGGTATTTAATATCCGCTGGCACCTCAAAATTCTTAGGAATGCGGTCAAAATGTGTACTTTCTGCCGAATCCAGGATTTCAATCTGCGCTATTTGAGCAGCAGCTTCAAAAGCACGATGTGCCCAAAAACCCGTATGCACAAAACCAATTTTCTCGTCTTTATTAACCAAATTCATAGGAGTTACCGCCAATTGCGAACTCGCACCGCCCGGCAACCAAAGCACTTCCCAATTGGTAGGTAATTGGTAAAGCTCCTTGACCAAGGCAGTCGCTTCTTCAATGATTTGTATAAAAAAAGGAGCTCGGTGGCTGATTTCAGCCACCGATAAATTTGTTCCCTGAAAATTAACCAAAGACGCTGCAGCTTCCTCAAATACTTCTTTAGGGAGCGTGGCAGGACCAGGTGAGAAATTAAATCGATTCATTATATTTTTTCAATCACTACTGCATACCCCATTCCCACACCCACACACATCACAGCTAAAGCATATTTCTTATTCGTTTTTTCCAATCCATGAAGGGCGGTTTGGATGATTCGAGTGCCCGACATGCCCAGTGGGTGTCCGAGTGCAATGGCACCCCCATGAGGATTGATTCGAGGATCATCGTCTGTCAAGCATAAACTCCTTGAAACAGATAAACATTGCGCCGCAAAAGCCTCGTTAAATTCAATCAAATCCATTTGACCAATCGTTAAGCCTGCTTTTTGCAAAGCCTTTTTAGAAGCCTCCACAGGACCAATGCCCATGATTCGAGGTTCTACACCCACAACAGCAGAGGAAATTATTCTACCTTTTGGCACAAAACCAGCATTTTTTACTGCTATTTCAGAAGCAAGCAGCATAGCCGCAGCGCCATCATTTAATCCGGAAGCATTTCCTGCGGTCACCGTTCCACCTTCTTTTCGAAAAGCGGGCTTTAAACTAGCCAATTTTTCTAAGGAAGTGTTACCCTTGATGAACTCATCTTGATCGAAGATCTGTACAGTTCCCTTTTTATCTGCCCATTCCACTGGAACAATTTCCTCAGCAAAATAGCCTAATTTCTGGGCTTCAAAGGCCTTTTGTTGCGAACGATAGGCGAACAAGTCTTGATCTTCTCTGGAAATTTTGTAGATATCAACTAAATTTTCAGCCGTTTGTCCCATGGCATCAATGCCATACAAATCTTTCATTTTGGGATTTACAAAACGCCAACCGAAAGAGGAATCAAATAATTGTGCATCGTTTCCGAAAGGTTTAGCCGATTTCGACATCACCCATGGACCGCGCGTCATGTGTTCCATGCCACCTGCAATAAAGATTTCTCCATCGCCTGCTTTAATCGCACGATTGGCATGAATGACGGCCGACATCCCTGAGGAACATAGACGATTAACCGTTTCGCCCGGCACCGTGTAAGGCAATCCAGCCAATAAAAGGGCCATTCGAGCGACATTTCGATTGTCTTCTCCGGCTTGGTTATGACAGCCCAAGATCACATCATCTACTGTGTTTGGATCTAAATTCGGATTTCTTTTTAACAATTCTCGAATGGGAATAGCAGCCAAATCATCTGCTCTCACTTGAGACAGGCCTCCACCAAAACTACCAATGGCAGTTCGAACGGCATCAATTATATAGGTTTCCTTCATCATAATTTCTCAACAAAGTGTGCAGCGGTTTTGGCACGAACAGTTTCAAGATCAGCCCCTGGCAATAAATCTATCAAAGTTAAGCTTCCTGCTGAATAATCAAAAACAGCTAAGTCGGTAATAATTAGATCCACCACACCTTTTGCAGTTAAAGGCAAAGTACAACTAGGCACAATTTTAGAGGAACCATCTGGATTGGTATGGGTCATGGTAATAATCAATTTTTTGGCCCCTGCGGCTAAATCCATTGCCCCGCCCACTCCCAAAAGCGGTTTACCCGGTACGGCCCAATTGGCTAGATTACGCAGTTCATCTACTTCTAATCCACCCATAATGGCCACATCAATATGTCCACCTCGAATCATCGCAAAAGAATCGGCACTATCGAAATAACTACTCCCTTTAAGTGCCGTAACTGGAATTTTTCCAGCATTAACAGGATAATCCATCGCTCCACCCCCATCTGTTGGTACGGGACCCACGCCCAACATGCCGTTTTCGGTATGTAGTATAATTCCGTGTTCTTGGGTAATTAAATCGGCCACTAAGGTTGGAATTCCGATACCCAAATTAACCACATCTCCCTTTTTCAACTCTGCTAAAGCACGTTTCGCCATGTTCATTCGAACCTCATCCACTTTTTTGGAAGAAGAAACAGAAGCAGAACTACCCAGATCTTCAGCAGTTAATTTTTCTTCTACTAAATAATCGACATAGCAACCCGGAGTGTGAATATTTTCTGGTTTAATGTCGCCCACTGGCACAATCTCTTGCACTTCGGCAATCACCAAATCGGCAGCTGTTGCCATGGCCCGATTAAAATTTTGCTCCGTCATGCGATATTGCAAATTGCCAGCCGTATCTGCTTTCCAAGCACGAATAAAGGCCACATTGGCACGTATACCCTTGATAAATACCTGCTCCACCCCATCAATTACTTTGGTCTCTTTACCATCAGCAATTAAAGTTCCAGCTGAAGTTGGTGTATAAAATCCACCAATTCCTGCACCACCTGCACGAATTGCTTCAGCTAAAGAGCCTTGAGGCAATAATTCATAGGCAACTTGTCCCTCTTGTGCAGCTTTTACTGCATCTGGATTGGAGGTAAAAAAGGAACCAATCATTTTTTTAATTTGTCCTTTGCGCAATAATTTTCCACCCCCCAGTCCCGGTTCTCCCACATTATTACCCACAAACGTTAATTGACCTGTGCCGATTTCAGCCAGGGCATTCATTAAATGAACAGGATTTCCGGTCATTCCGAATCCACCTTGGAACAACACATCGCCTTCTTTAACCATTTTTGCAGCTTCTATAGAGCTGATGATAGGGGTATTTTTCATTGTCTTTTTTCCCGCTGGGTTCGAGAGCCTCAGCCACCGGATTGCTAATTCATAAAATAATTCAATCACTCGATCACTCGATCACTAGATCACTAGATCACTGGATCACTTCAAACCCCAAGCCCACATAATTCTCTGCAATTGTGGTTGCATAAGCTTTAGAGGTTTTAATATAATCAAATTTTGCTTTTTGTAATTGGTAGGTAAAAGAGCCGTGCTCGTCGGACTTATGAAACAGGGTAGTCATAAAATTAGAAAAATCTTGTGCTCTCCAGATGCGCTTTAAGGCAATTTTCGAGTAATTCTCTAACAAATCGTCTGATTTTTCTTTGTAATGCGCCACCAAACCATCCACCAAATGTTTCACATCTGCCACAGCCAAATTCAACCCTTTTCCGCCCGTTGGGGGCACAATATGTGCGGCATCACCTACCAAAAATAATCGACCCGATTGCATGTTGTCGATGAAATAAGAACGCATTGGTGTAACCGATTTTTCAAAAATAGGACCACGTTTCAATTCCCAACCAGGTGTACCCAATCGAATGGATAATTCGTCCCAAATTTGCTCATCTGTCCAATTTTCTTCTTTGTCATCTACGGGTACTTGGATATACAATCGACTCACTTTCTCTGATCGTAAACTATGTAAGGCAAAACCACGCTCATGATAGGCGTAAATCAATTCGTCTGTCGATGGAGCCACATTCGCTAAAATGCCTAACCATGCATACGGATAAGTTACTGTAAATTCGTTGAAACTACCCTTTGGCATGGTTTTTCTACCGATTCCATGAAAACCATCACAAGCTGCCACAAAATCACATTCCAAAACTCCCTCTTCCCCATTTTGTTCAAAATAGATTTTGGGATGATCAGAATCAAAATCAACAATTTGAGTTGCAGGGGCTTCAAAAAGCAAGGTTTCCCCAGCTTCTAGCCAAGCATTGGTTAAGTCTTTTACCACCTCTTGTTGACCATAAATGGTGATATTTCTACCATTTGTCAATTCGCCAAAGGGCACTCTAATTCGCTCTCCATTGAAGCTCAAATAGACTCCATGGTGTTCTTGACCTTCTTTTTTCAAACGAGCAGCCACACCTAAATCCTCAAAAATATCAACAGTATTTTGTTCTAATAAACCCGCTCTAACACGTGCTTCCACATATTCTCGACTTCGGTGTTCGATGATTACCGATTGAATCCCGTGTTTTTTAAGCCATAAAGCGAGTGTTAGTCCTGCCGGACCCGCTCCAATAATACCAACTTGGGTTTTTATTTTTTTCATTTTCCTAAAAGGCTAAAAACTTCCTCTGCTGAATGAATCGCCTCATTTGCGGCCGGGAGGCCGCAATAAATGGATGCATGCATAATAATTTCTTTGATATCCTCCTTACTTAAACCATTATTGAAGGCTGCCTTTACATGTAATTTAAATTCTTCTTTTCTATTTAAAGCAATCAACATGGCCAGAGTAATATGGCTACGTTGCGATTTGGAAAGTCCTGGTCGCGACCAAATTTCTCCCCAGGCATAATCGGTAATAAATTCTTGAAAATCGGAATTAAATGCATTCTTCTTAGCATTTGACTTGTCTACATGCTCATTTCCCAATACCGTTCTACGAATGTGCATCCCTCGCTCCTCCACGCTTGAACCAACGATAAAGTCAACCAACTTTTGAGCATATTCAGCAGGTCGTTCTGTTGCACACAAATGTTTGGTGCCCATCATTACATACAAATGCGAATTTGGAATTTGGTCTGCTAAATATTCGGCTTGTTCCACATTGGTCACAGGGTCTTCATCTCCGGTGATTACCAAGGTTGGTACCGAAATTTTCCCAAGATCCTTTCTGAAATCAGCCTCACGAATGGCAGCACAGCAAGAGATGTAACCTGCATTCGGACATTGAGCAACCATCTTGGTCAATTGCTGAATTTTACTCGTTTCTGTTTGAATAAAATCATCTGAAAACCATCTATCCAAAAATTCTTGCACCATTCCCTCTGTTCCAACAGTCGCTATGCGTTCTGCACGTTCGGTCCAGCGGGCATGATCACCTATTTTAGCACCCGTATTCGATAAAATCAAATGACTTAAACGATTTGCGTGGTGGATGCCTAGATATTGTCCGATGAGTCCGCCCATGGATAAACCACAATAGGCAAATTGCTCAATGCCCAAATCATCGGCCAATTGAATCACATCTTCTGCTAATAATTGAATGGAATATTCGCCTTGGGTTACTGCACTGTGACCATGTCCGCGGGTATCATAGCGCAAAACTTGAAAATAAGGCAATAAATGAGGAACGAGTTCATCCCACATGTGATAATTTGCTCCCAATGAATTGGAAAAAATCAGGACCGGACTATTAGGTGTTCCCTCTAATTTATAATGTGTTCTCATATTTTTGTACAATGACTTGTATGATTTCAATAGAATTTCCGATGGATTGTTTAGGATCAAATAAGGATTCGAGGTTTTCAACCTCGATGTTTAATTGTTCACAAATTTCCATCAAATGTAATCCCGATTTTATCGCTTGTTTACAGGCTTTTTCAACCCATTCGTGGGCATTTAATTTACCCATTGTTTTTGCTAAAGCTAATGAAACATTTTCTGCATAAATCAAACCTTTGGTCAATTCGACATTTTGCAACATCCTTTCGGCATCTACCTCCAAATACTGCATCAAATCGAGACATTTTTCAAGAGCCCCTGCACTTAATAAATGAAGTTCTTTGAGCGTATCCCATTCGGCATGCCATTTACCTGCTGAACGCTCATTTTCTTGCGACATTACCGCATACATGGTAGCAGCTAAATGAGGCGTTCTGGCTGCATTGGCTAAAATAGCAGCACAAGTAACTGGATTCCGTTTATGAGGCATGGTACTTGACCCCCCTTTTCCTTCTGCTGCTCCTTCAAATACCTCTGCGATCTCCGTTTGCATTAGCAAGGAAATATCGGTGGCAATTTTACCACAAAAACCAGTCAAATTTGCTAAAAAACCAGCCCATTCAACCATAGAGTCACGATTGGTATGCCAAGAGCTCGTAACATTCAAGCCTAAAGAAGAAGCCAAGTGTTCGGCAACTTCTTTGGAAATAAAGGAATTTCCTGCACCTACTGCACCGGCTAATTGCAAACTTAATACACGAGATTTAAGTTGTTGCAACCTTTCTTGTTGCCGCATCATGGCATCCAAATAACTTGCTAATTTGAGTCCAAAAGTAATGGGTTTGGCTTGTTGAAGCAAGGTTCGACCCATCATTACCGTAGAGGAATGCTTCTTGATTAATCGAAGTAATTCTTTGCCAAGTGTTTCTAAAGTTTGCTCAAAGAATGAAATATAAGCCTTTATTTCTAAAACCGTGGCGGTATCAATTACATCTTGACTCGTTGCGCCTACATGCACATATCGAGAAGCCTCGACATCATTATTCTTAACGATACGAGTTAATTGTTGCACCAAAGGAATAGCCGCATTTCCACCCAAACGAATATCTGAAGTTAATTTATCGACATCCAAGAATCCAATTTGCGCACATGCAGAAATCATGTCGGCAGCAGTTTGCGGAATGATGCCACATTTTGCTTGGCTCTGCGCAAGGCTCGACTCAAAAAGTAACATTCTTGATAAATCGGCTGATTCATCTGAATACTCTTTATGGTTAGAGAAATAAAATAAATGGGAATATAAACTCATTAGATATCAAAAAAGACAGTTTCATTTGGTCCCTGCATATGCACATCAAAGGTATAGACCTTGCCATTTTTGGAAGCAATCAAGGTATTTCTTCTATTTTCTGGAACCAGTTGTAACACTTTATCGCTTGCATTTAAGGCTTGTTCATCTTCAAAATAGATACGTGTATATGAATGCAATAATTGCCCACGCATGAAAATAATTAAGGAAAAGTAAGGTGCATTGCCTTGAACTGATTTCGGCTTCAAAGCCGAAAATCTGAAACGATGCGCAGCATCGGTTCCTGTTCCAAAACGACCAAAAGCTTGGTGCTCCTCATCACAATGCCACAATTCCACCATGGCATCGGGAATTACCTCTCCATTTCCATCTAACACACGTCCCATAATATGAATTGCATCTGAATGCAAAGGATCTATTAATTCGTTGGCAACAAGCGATTTAAAATCATAGCCATATTGCTCAGGAGTTAATCCATAAGCAAAATAAGGACCAACCGTTTGTGAAGGGGTTTGTAAGAAAGTCTGTTCCATGGCTTATAATTTTTCGAAAGGTGTGGTGGAAGGTCCACGTAAAATAATATCAAATCGGTAGGCCAATGCAAAATCGGGCTCTGTACGATCTAAGTCGAAACTGGAAATCACCAAAGGTCTTCCTTTTTCTGGAACACTTTGGAAGATTGGATCATATTGCAACAAGGGATCTCCCGGAAAATACATTTGGGTCACTAATCGAGTCGTAATATTGGGACCAAACAAAGAAAAGTGAATATGATTGGGCCTCCAAGCATTGAAATGATTTCCCCAGGGATAGGCACCAGGTTTAATCGTATAAAAGCAATAATAACCCTCTTTATCGGTTCTACAACGACCAGTACCTAAGAAATTAGGATCCAATGGAGCCTCATGTTTGTCTACTTTATGCACATACCTACCAGCCGCATTTGCTTGCCAAATCTCAACCAAGGTATTCGGGATAGGCTGTCCATTTTCATTTAAAACTTTACCATGCACCACAATTCTTTCGCCTAACGGATCACCATTGACCACCGCATTTTTTGTTAAATCATGATCAAACGCTCCTAATGAGTAATCACCGAAAACAGGACCATTCATTTCGGATAATCCTTGTGGAAGCACAATCATCGGTTGTGAAGGTGCTCGCAAGATCGTTGATTTATAATCTGGATAAAGCTTTGACGGATGTACCGAGCTATCCAGCGAATTGTAAATTAGTTGAGCCATAGGTTTGCTTTAAAACCCAAAATTGCAGGAATAATTTAGACTTTTCTTGGATAAATGAAATTATTATTTGTACTTTTGATACATATATTTTAATAAAAATAGACAAAAATGATTTTTAAAGGTCATTTTATTGGTACAAATTAAACAAATGAAGTCCCCCATTTTACAATTCAAAGGTTTATATGGCGACCAAAGCAGCAATGCGTTTCCAGGTTTGCTCTTATGGGAACCCTTAGAAGTGCGCAGTAAATTGTATAATTGGGAAATTGAAGAACATATTCACGATGACATCATTCAATTTTTTTGGATTGAATCAGGCAAGGGAATTATTAAATCAGGTAAAGATCGGTATCCCTTCGAGGGACCCTGTATATTAAGTATTCCGAGTAATCACAGTCATGGTTTTTCATTTCAACCAGCCATTGAGGGAGAAGTATTGAGTGTGTCGGCAGATTATGTGAGCAAAATACTGGACTCTGAACCACAGATTAATCAGATGGTATTGGATGAGATCATTATCATTCAATTCACTGATTTCACAGAATCTTTAATCGTTTTGAATGAAATCAAAAAATCGATTTTACAGGAATGGCAAGAAGAAAATGAGCAAAAAAATGTAGCCATGAAAGCGTATTTTTTGTTGTTTTTCACACACCTGTATCGATTGCAGTTGATACAACAAGGAAAAAGTGTGAAGGAAGACAAACGAAGCTTGCAATATGTGCAGCAATTCAAAAAGCTCGTGCGTCAAAACCTATTAGAGCATTGGTCAATCCCACAATATGCCATTCAATTAGGCATCAGTCGCATTCACTTGAATCGGATTTGTCAAGAGACCCTTGGAGAAACGGCCCACCAAGTCATTCAAAATCAATTAATCATAGAAGCCAAAAACTATTTATTAAATAGTTCATATGGCATATCGGAAATTGCTTATCTATTAAATTACAAAGACCCAGCCTATTTTAGCCGGGTCTTTCGAAAAGCTACAGGAGTTTCACCTAGTGAGTTTCAGAAGAATTAACAATTAAATCTTTTCCAATTTCAACTTTTTATTTTTAATTGATTTAATGGATACTTCAAATTGAACATCGAAAATGTCTTGTAAACGGGCCAAAGTAATCAAATTCAACAATTTATCTCCTTTATAAAGTTGAGTAATATAACTAGGTGAAGTCCCAAGTAACACAGCTAAATCTTTTTTTTTCAAATCCTTAAATGCAGGAATTGTCTCTAAAGAATTCAATATTTTAAACATGATCATTTTCGCTTCATGTTCAATTTCATCCTCTTTATTTTCAAATTTAAACAAAGAATCAAATGAAGAGGGAATTTGGTATTTTTCATTCAATTTCATAACTGTAGGAACCTATTTTTTCTAACATATTTATTAATTTTTTATTAATCTTTTGTTGTCTTTTGACTCAATTAATAATCTACATTTTCTTTTCACAAAATTAAGCTATAGGTTAATAATAAAAAATTAAAACTTATATATTTTTGAAAATAAAAAGATTTTAAAACATTAAACTGATAATTGAATAATCTGAATTATTTTATCATTAAACTAATAAAAAAGGGCAAACGAATGTTTGCCCTTTTTACTGTAATTTCAGAAGAATTAAGATATTTCCTTCGAAGAAATCTTCATGGTCATAATCCCTGCCAAAAGAGTTGGCACAGCAAAAACCCAGAAACTTTCGGTCATATTTAAACCAATGGCAATGAGTAATCCACCGACAATCGGACCAATAATTCCTCCAACGCGACCCATTCCAATGGCCCAGCCTACTCCAGTTGAACGAATTTGCGTTGGATACATTCTGGCAGCTACTGCATACAATCCCACGAATCCACCTTGCACGCCAAAGCCCAAAAGGAAGAAAATAAACAAAACTGCATCTGATCCGACAAAGAATCCGAAGATGGCCATTAAGAAAGCCGTAAGAATTAGAATAAATCCAATGGTTTTTTTCAAGCCAAATTTTAGTGAAAAGTATCCTTGCGTTGAAATTCCCAAAATTGCACCTGAGTTGAATATCGTACCTGCCCAAATGGCATTTTCCATGGATACACCTGCATCAGAGGCTAATTTCGGAATCCAATTGGTTAAAAAATACAAGGTTGAAAAGGCTAAAAATAAAGACAACCACAACTGTAAGGTTGAAAGTTTATATTCCGATTCCAGTAAAGTACCCACACGCACCGCTTTTCCAGCATGTGCTTTTTCTGGCAATTCTTTTAATTCCTCTAAATTCAATTTCTTTAAAATGGCATTGGCTTTTTCTAATGCACCTGCTGGTTGCGATTTTAAGTAAAAATCTAAGGATTCAGTCAATAAGAAATACAAAATAGGCAAGGCTAAAAAAGTAAACATTCCTGCCACTTCAAACATGCGTTGCCAACCTGATGCTTTGATGATACTTGCTGAAGCCAAGCCAGAGGCCACTGCACCAACAGGGTAACCCGAAATCACAAAGCTCACCCAAAAATCTTTGGTCTTGTTAGGGGTGTATTCAGCAGTCAAAGCAGCTGTACTTGCCAACATGGCTCCAAGTCCTAGTCCAGAGATAAATCGAAAGCTTAATAAATGCCAAACTTCGGTGGAATAGGTGGTCAAATAAATACAAGATCCCATGATAGCAGCTGCTAAGAGCATCATGGCTTTTCGACCCATTTTATCTGCAAATGGTGCCAACAAAATAGCTCCAAAGGTCATGCCGACTAATCCGGAGCTAAAAACAACTCCCAATTTTGCAGGTGAAATCTCCCAAGCCTTTGCAATGGCTGGAGCTGTATACGAAATAATCATCACGTCCATGCCATCTAGCATGTTCATTAAAAAGCATACGACAATCACTAAGTATTGTAGCGATGCCATGGGTTTTTGGTCTAATTGGTTTTTCATAGGTAGGTTTTAGGTTTTATGGATGAGAGATGGAGGGATGAGGTGTGAGGTGTGAAGTGTGAAGTGTGAAGTGTGAGGTGTGAAGTGTGTGGTGTGAAGTGTGAGGTGTGAGGTGTGAAGTGTGAGGTGTGAAGTGTGAAGTGTGAAGTGTGAGGTGTGTGGTGTGAGATAAAGAATACCTTATACCTTACACCTTACACCTTACACCTTACACCTTACACCTTATACCTTACACCTTATACCTTATACCTTACACCTTATACCTTACACCTTACACCTTATACCTTACACCTTACACCTTACACCTTACACCTTTAAATCAGCCCCAACATTCTCCCAGCATTTTCTTTCAATATCTTTTGTTTTACTTCTTCTTTAAATCCTGCGGTTTCAAAATCTTTCATCCAGCGTTCTGGAGTGATGAGCGGAAAGTCTGTTCCGAATAGTACCCGATCTTTTAGCATCGTATTGGCATATTGCACCAATTGAGGTGGAAAATATTTGGGCGACCAGCCACTTAAATCGATGTACACATTGGGTTTGTGCATGGCTACGGAAAGAGCCTCATCTTGCCAAGGCCAACTAGGATGGGCAATAATGATTGGACAATCGGGAAAATCAATAGCCACATCATCTAGGTGCATAGGATTCGAATATTCCAATCGTAAACCTCCCCCACCTTTTACGCCACTGCCAAATCCGGAATGTCCTGAATGAAACAACATGGGCAAATTATACTCAGCAATTACTTCATATACATGATAGGCCATGGAGTCGTTTGGATAAAACCCTTGTACGGTTGGATGAAACTTAAATCCTTTCACGCCATAATTCTCGATCAAATCTCTTGCTTCCCGTGCTCCCATTCGACCCTTGTGTGGATCAATACTCGCAAAGGCAATCATCACATCGTCATTTTTAAGGGCACATTCTGCCACTTCAATGTTAGGAATGCGTTTTTTACCGACTTCAAATTCCGAATCGATAGTAAACATCACTAAAGCCATGTTTTGATCCCGATAAAAATCGGCAGTTTCTTGCATGGTCGGACGTTTGTCGGACTTAAAATACTTTGCAAAGGCCTCGTCGAGTTCTGGACGAAAATCGTCGTGGGGTTGACAGCAGGACACTTCTGCATGTGTATGAACGTCTAGGGCAATAATTTTATGTATATCAATCATTTTTTATTGATTTATATCGATAATTAATTTGGTTGCTTTTCCGGAAGCTGCCAACTCAATGGCTTCCTGAAATTGCTCCAATGGGTACCTGCCAGAAATAATATTGGAAGGCAAAATTGTTTTACTTTCTATCAATCGAATCGTTTCTCTGAAATCCTCTGGATGGTCATATATAATAGAAGGTAGGATTGAAATCCCTTCTCTTGCGATTCGAATGGGCACAAATTGAGTCGGCTCCGTGGCCAATCCTACTAAAATCACTTCTGAACCTCTTGGGGCTGTTTCTAAAATCAAATTGGTAGCTTTTGTTGCCCCAACGCAATCATATACGGCTTCAATTTCGTTTTGGAACAAGAAATCTGCCAAGCCTTCGCTTGGCAAAAGCTTCGCACCCAAACGAGTAGCAAAATCTTCCTTTTCCTTTACTAAATCTTTCGCAAATACCTTATAGCCTTTAGAAATGGCTAATTGACTTAACAACAAACCAATGGCACCTAGCCCAAAAACAGCAATACTGGCTCCAGGCTTAGCGGAAGTACATTTTAAGGCATGCACTGCAACTGCCAAAGGCTCGATACAAACAGCATCATCATCCGAAACCGAATCGGGAATAGGCCAACAATATTCCGCATCAAAGACAAAATAATCAGAAAAGCAACCAGCGACATTGATGCCCACCACCTGCTTTTGCGGACAAATTTTTGCCTTGCCATTGTTACAAAAACGACAATTTCCACAAGGAATGTTTGGCTCAATGGCCACGCGTTGTCCAACGTGAAAATGTTGAACATCGGCTCCAATTTCTTCAATGATTCCGATGCCTTCGTGACCAATGATATTGGGCGCTGGTAACAAACGATCGCCCATATACAAATGCACATCTGAGCCGCAAATACCAATCGATTGAATGCGAATCAAGACCTCATGTGGTTTTGGCACTGGTTTATCACAATGCTTTACTTCAATCTGTTTTGGACCATTTAAAACCGCAGCAATCATATTTTATCGGAAGAAATCGAACGAATAATAAATCCCATGAGTAACAAGGGAATTGAAAATAACACAAATAATACAGAATTTCCTAATTGAATGTCGGACAAAACCCCGAAAACCGCAGGTCCCAAAATAGCACCTAGGCGACCAATCCCTACCGTATAACCTACTCCAGTGGCTCGAATGGCTGTTGGATAAATCCGGGAAAGAATAGGCCAAATACCATTGAAGCCACCTTGTGCAAACATACCAATAAATAAGACTAAGGCAAAAATTAGCGTGGTATTCAAAGGCAAAAAGGCATACAATTGCATCACCGAAAAGGCACATAACATATAAACAAAATGCGTCTTTTTGAGTCCAAACTTAGAACCAATCGCGCCAATTGAGGAAGAACCTAATGCTGCACCGATATTTAAAGCAATACCGACATAAGTGGCCAATTCAAAGGGCATTCCTGAATCTTTGGCGATATTGGGTACCCAGGACATCACGGTATAGAGCGTCATAAATCCAAAAAAGGCCGCCACCCATAAGCGAATGGTAATCGGCTTTAGTTCGGGTGTGACCAAGACTTTCATTCCCTGCTCTTCTATTTGTTTATCTTTAAATTCTTTCGAATCTTTCATAAACAAAATCACCAAGAAAGTCATAAATGCTGAAAAACAACCTGCCAGTAAAAAAGCAACATGCCAACCTTTTGCCGGAATTAAATCGGCACAAATTAGTCCCGTTAAAATAGCACCAATGGGCCAACCCGCTTGAATGAGTCCCACATTAAAATCACGATACCTATCATTGGAATACTCAGCAGCGGTGGTGGTCATGGTAGGTAAAATTCCCCCAATACCTAAACCCGTTAAAAATCTCCAAACTAAAATAGGTAAATAGGAATGTGAAAAAGAAACACCAAACATTCCCATGCTAATCATTAAAAGTGACAAAATAAAGATTCTTCTTCTGCCGTACTTATCAGCTTGTGGTGCAAAGAAAAAGCAACCGAGGGTCATACCGGCTAATCCCGCACTAAAGATATAGCCCATTTCGGTTTTGGAGAGTCCAAATTCCTTAATGATTTCAGAACTCGAAAAAGAAACAATGAGCACATCAATACCATCATTGAAATTCATGAAAAAGCACAAGGCTACCATCAGAATTTGAAATCCTGACATTGCTTGATCCTTTTTTAGTTCTATTTTCGACATTATTCTAAAAATCCTCCCGCTGGTTTAACACCTGTTTTCACCCAATTACGCATCATATCAAAAGCGGCAGCTGTTTGTTGCGGAGTAAAGGCACAATGAGCTTGCCCATTGGTATATTTCACCGTAAAATACTGATCACGTTGTTGCTGATGAATCATGTTTTCGATATTGGTTACCGCGTAAGAAGCAGGAATCAATTGGTCATAAATTGTATGCACTAACAACATAGGTTTATTGATTTTTCCATTGCGATCTAATCTACCTAAAACCTTATTCGGATCTTGGGTAGCAGGTAAACGTTCGGCCAATTTATTCACTTTTAAATCATCTGGGAAACCAATGTACACCGTTTGCATATTATCGAATGGATTGCCTTGGTAACGAATTGCTAAATCGCGTAATACATTTTGATTGAAAAATAATGAGCCCCCCAAATCTTTCAATTTCAAGTCAAATCGCTTGGCAAAAGCCAAAGCAAGACTCGAATCTTTCTCCATAATAGCCTTCATGATTTGTCCGATTTTCGGACCAGCCTCTCTCAAATTTACATATCCAACCGATGAATTCACATTAAAAATATCTTTCAAGCTTGGAATGATACCTGGGAACAAGCCATTGAAGGTCGCATACATGTCGTATTCTTTTCGACACTGCAAATAGGGACGAGAAGCCAAAGGACACAAAGGCAATCCGCCATGGTAATTTTCGCCATAATATTCCAAGGTACCCACGGTGATACCACCACCCATGGAATGCCCCATGATAAAAGTAGAATCGGGTTTACCCATATTCTTTACAAAAGCCTGACGCAGTTCTTCCGTTGCTTCAATCCCTTCTGGCAACACAAAACCTACCTCTGGATAATCGGAAGCAGCAATTGCAAATCCACGATTCAGAATCACTTCCAATCGCTTTTCTAATCCCATATTGGATTCTTGCGGTTTTTGACCCTGAAATTGATATCCATGTGCGTACATGACTAGTTTTTTGTTCCAATTTTTAGGCACCAACACTTGATACGTCCCGCCCTTCAAAGGTCCGAAGTCTTTTTTCTCGATTTGAGCGAAGATGTTATTATGAGTGACTAAAGTGACTAGAGTGACTAGAGTGACTAGCGTACTTTTTCGGTTCAACTTAAATAGGTTTTTCATTTTTATATATTTTCAATTATACTTTTTTCACTTTAGTAACTTTAGTAACTCTAGTCACTTTAATAACTCTAGTCACTTAGTTCATTCTTATCCCCCCATCCAATCGCACTACCTCTCCATTCAACATCGTATTTTCGATGATTTGTTTCACTAGCTGGGCAAATTCAGCTGGTTTTCCAAGACGTTTTGGAAAAGGAATTTGCTGGGCTAGTGAGTCTTGTACTTCTTGAGAAAGATTTTTCAGTAAGGGTGTTTCAAAAATGCCTGGGGCGATGCAATTGACACGAATTCCCATACGGGCAAATTCTCGTGCAATCGGTAAGGTCATGGCCACTATCCCTCCTTTAGAAGCTGAATAGGCAGCTTGACCCACCTGTCCATCGAAGGCTGCTACAGAGGCCGTATTGATTACCACGCCACGTTCACCATCTACATTCCATTCATTATGTTGCATTTCATTGGCGACCAAACGAAGCGTATTAAAGGTACCAATCAAATTCACTTGCACCACTTTTTGGAAGTCTTCCAGTGGATGTGGACCCTCTTTTCCTACCACTCGTTTGGCTGGCCCAAGGCCTGCACAATTGATGATTCCATGCAAACTCCCTACTTGTGATTTTGCAAGATGAATCGCATTTTCTACCTGTTCCTCAGAGGTGATATCACAATGGATAAACAAGGCATTATGACCCAATTTAGCTTCAGCCTCTTGACCTAAAGTTTCGTTTATATCCAGTAAAATTGCCTTCGCACCAGAATGAATTAACATTTCTGCGGTGGCAAATCCGAGGCCAGAAGCACCACCTGAAATCACAAAAGCTTTTTCTTTAATCTCCATTTTCAAACATTTTTTGTACCAAATGGGCACGATGTTTTAATATCACTCGCTGATTTAAACTTCCTTTATCGGTGATTTCACCCACATCAATACTCGGTGGTTCAATCGCGATTTCAAATTTCTTTATATAGGTAGAACTTCCTGAGGAGGAAGCATTAATTTCATCCATTTTTTGTTGGACTGCTTGCAAAATCACCAAATGCTCAAATAGTTCATTTCGAGAAATCGGCTCTTGTACCAAGGTTCGACAAGCCTCTTCATTGAGAAATAAAATAGCTCCCAAATAGGCCTGATCGAGTCCGGCCAGAACCACATCTTGAATGATTGGAGATCCTTTTGAAATCACTTTTGCTTTCAAAATTCCCACATTAACCCAAGTTCCAGTATTTAATTTAAAATCTTCCGCAATTCGACCATCGAAAACCATTCCTTTGTCGGTATTACTTGGATCTAAAAATTTCACCGCATCACCCGAACAATAATAACCTTCCTCGTCAAAAGAAGCCTTCGTGGCTTCTTCATTTTTCCAATAACCAATGGTGATGTTTGGACCCTTGTATCGAGCTTCTACTTTATCGCCATCAGGCACTAATTTTATATCTAAACCAGCCACTGGCACTCCTAATAATCCTGAAAAGGCTCCTCCCCAATTAGCAAACATCGCAGACGGACCCGCTTCTGTGCATCCCAAACCGGTAATAATAGGGATTTTAGCACCAATGGTTTCAATCGCTAAGCGCTCCAACGCATCCCAAATAGGTTGTGCCATGGAAGCCCCCGCATAAAATAAAATTTGAAGATTTTTAAAAAATGACACTCGCAAGGTAGGCTCTTTTTCCAAAGCAACCACCAACATTTCAAATCCTTTAGGCACGTTGAAATAGGCCGTTGGCGAAATCTCTCGAAGATTTTGAATGGTTTTTTCCATGTCCCTAGCCGTAGGTCTACCCTCGTCTAAATACAAAGTTCCGCCATTGAAAACCGTTAAACCAAAGTTTTGATTTCCACCAAAGGTATGATTCCATGGCAACCAATCCATAAAAACAGGCGGTGTATCGGCCATAAATGGCAAAGCCTGGGTAATTTGTTGCAAACTCGCACACCACATACCATGGGTGTTTGTCACCCCTTTGGGCAAACCCGTTGAGCCAGAGGTAAATAGGATCTTTGCAGGTGTATCTCGATCAACTAAAGCGTGTCGCTCCTCTACATCTTCCGTCACATCAGTTTCCAACAAGTCCGAAAAAGTAGCTTCAGGACTCTCCTCAGCACAAATAATAATCGCATTAGGAAATAATTCTTTTGCAATCGCTAAGGCATTTGAATATACCAAACCATTTTGTGCAAAGATTACTTTCGGATTCATTACTGACAAACAATGGCGCAATTTTCCGAAATCATTTGACACTAAAGAGTACGGTGGAGAAACAGGAGAATAAGGAATTCCAATGTGCATGGCTGCCAAAGCAATAAGCGCATGCTCAAAAGAGTTTTCAGACAAGATAACTACCCCTTCATTCCTTCTAAAATCGAAATCAATGAAAACTTGAGCTAATTTTTGAACTAACTCAAAAGCTTCTGAATATGTCAGTGACTGCCAATTTCCTTGATTTTTTTTCGACAAGAAAATTTGCTTCGGTTTCACCTCAGCAAAATGAGCTAATCGATCTGTAAAACGATGAGGATAGGAATTTAAGGATTCCTCTAACTGATAATGTAAATATCCCTTATCATCTGTAAAGGTTCGAGTTTTATTTGGACCAAAATGTACTTTTTTATATTCGCTCATTAGCTCTCTCCTACTTTTTTGGCTCTACCTTCTAAAAAATCTTTGAGTCGTTGTTTTGCCTCAGGCGCATCTTGAGCCATGGCAGCCATCATACTTTCTAGCATAAGACCTTCTTGATGATTAGAATCAACAATTTTAGGCAATACATGCGTTAGGGCATAATTAGTCAAACCTGCATTAGAAGCAATTTTTGCTGCTAATTCGGTTGCTTTACTCAAACCCTGACCCTCTTCGACCAAATATTGGGCAATTCCAATTCGTTCACCCTCTTCTGCATTGAACACACGGCCCGTCAACATCATATCCGTCATACGCGCAATACCAATTAATTTAGGTAATCGGACAGATGCTCCTCCCCCTACAAAGATGCCTCTTTGTCCTTCTGGAAGGGCATAAAAACTCGATTTTTCAGCCACACGAATATGACAAGCAGAGGCTATTTCTAGTCCACCACCTACTACGGCACCATGAAGTACTGCTACCACCGGACAAGCAGCAAACTGAATTTTATTCATCACTCGATGCCACATTTGAGAGTGTTGCAGTCCTTGCACGATATTTCGTTCTTTTAATTCAGATAGATCGAGTCCGGCTGAAAAATGACTTCCATTCCCTTTAATGATGACGCATTTGATGGTCTCATCCAAGCGATCGAACACCTTTTCCAAAGAGAGAATCAATTCATCATTGCAAGCATTTCGCTTTTCAGGTCGATTCAAGGAAATAATTAACAAATTTCCTGTTTGTTCGAGTGTTAGAGTATTGGTTTCTACTGAAATCATGTTACGATTCTCCCCAAACTTTGATCGCTGTATTTACTACTAATTCTAATTTTCTCCACTGATCATCATGGGTCATATCGTTTCCATGGTGTGTAGAAGAAAAGCCACATTGTGGACTTAAGCACATATTTTCCAATGGCATATATTGTGCTGCTTCATCAATTCGCTTACACAAATCATTCATCGATTCTAATTCTTTAACCTTAGAAGAAACGATTCCTAAAACCACTTTCTTTTCTTTCGGCAAGAAACGAAGCGGGGCGAAATCGCCAGAACGCTCATCGTCATATTCTAAGAAATACGCATCTACATTGATTTGGTTGAATAAAATCTCAGCCACCGGCTCGTAACCACCCTCTGCAAACCAAGTAGAACGATAATTTCCACGACACAAGTGAATACCCACCGTAAGATCATCTGGGCGATCGTCAATCACAGAATTTATCAAGGCAGCATAGGTACGAGGCAATTCATCCGGATCTTCTCCACGCTCTTTGGCCGCAGCTCGCATTTTAGGATCGCACAAATAGGCCAAATTGGTATCATCTAATTGCAAATAACGTAAGCCATTTTTGTATAAATGATCAATTTCTTGACGATAAGCCATGGACAAATCGTGGAAAAACTCATCCATATCTGGATAAGAATTGATGTCGATTGAAGCTCTACCCCCACGGAAATGTACCATCGTTGGGGAAGGGATACTCACTTTAGGAGTTTGGGTAGTGACAGATTTCAAAAAATTAAAATCAGCCACTTGTATATCTTTAACGTGTTGTAATTTACCAGTAACCGATAATTTAGGAGGTGTAAAACCATCTTCAGCGGCTTTTGCATTCGGATTCGCCTCGATACCACCTGTAACCGTAACACCCGCTAATTCTTTTAAGAAGTCAAGGTGAAAATAATCTCGACGGAATTCTCCGTCGGTTATCGATTTCATACCAATCGATTCTAATTTTTTTACTGTTTCAGCGATGCCGACATTTTCAATTTCGCGTAATTCTTCAGCAGATATTTCGCCTTTTTTCCAGCGAATACGATTTAATTTTACTTCATCAGTACGTAATAAGCTACCAACATGGTCGGCTCTAAAAGGTAATTTTTTCATTGTAAGGTCTTAGGGATAATTATAAAACTTTGTAAACTTTTATTAAAACTGCATCCGGTAAACGTTCGCCAGTGCAGACATAAATCGCATTGTTAATAGCTTGGTATTTTCCGGCAGGAGCCTCAAATTTAGGCACTGCTCTAAAATAGTATTGAGAAGGATCAACTTTTTCTCCTTTGGCAATACGAGCTGCCACTTCGGGAGTTGCTACACGCATACCTACATTTTTCACATAGATAATTACGCCATCATCCGTTTTAAATTGATAATGTGCTTCTAATTCTGCCACCCCATCTTTTCGAACCACTTGCCAATCGGCCCCACCACGAATGATTTCTCCTTTGATGGAAGGTCCTTGAACGGTTCCACCGATAATTGGAATGATACGACGTGTGCCATGAGGAGTTTCACCCACCACTAATGCAGGATCTAATTTGACAGTTAATTCACAAAAAAATTCCAAGGAAGGAGCTTGCTGAGCAGAGGACATAAATGAAATAAAGAGGGAAAGAATGAGAAGTACTTTTTTCATAAATAGGATTTTACATAAATTTATGAAAGCTTTTGAAAAAATAATACAATTATTGAATCAATTTGATAAAATAATGAGAAAAAACAAACCCGGAAATTAAAAATTCCCGGGTTGTGCGACTCCTAGTTCTAAAAATATATCAGATTTGTTAATTTTTCAGTAAGGAAATTGTTTTAGATTGGTTGTTTTGGTTCACTTTAATGAAATATTTCGAAATACGCAGGTGTCCAAGATTTGTTAGATTAAATTCCTGCGTGTACGCAGGAAAATCTTTTTGAACAATAATATTTCCAGATAAATCATATAAAACAACATTTGTTGAGTACTCACTAACTTTATCCATTCGGAGGGTAACATTATCTGCAAACGGATTGGGATAGACATTTAAAAGAATTGGATCAGCTAAAGTTGTAGTTGTAGTAACTGGCATCGTCTGATTTTGTTCTTGAAAATATTTACCAAACATTCCTTGTTTAAATCCCTGCCGAACAACCGTTCCATTACTTGCCACATAGGTACCTTGTACACTACTTTGGGTAAGTACATGGGCATAGTAGTTGCTTTTCACTTGCGATGAGTAGCCCAATGAACTAAACGTGGAGTTCATGATACGTTGTGCTAGGCAAACATTTGCAAGGGTAAGAAACGACATTATTATATAAAACTTTTTCATATTTTTATTTATAATAGTATACATAAAAAACATTTCCATTTCCATTTGAAGTACCTGTACTTATGTTACTACTTACATTTTTAACTAAAATAGTTGTAGAAGTAGTTGTATAATAAGATGAGGTTGGTAATACTTGTCTCATAGTACCACCTGAAACCCAGAATAATTTTACATTTCCAGCATATTTTGTATTAGAAAATGTATAGGTAAAATCCTTGTTTGAACTAGATAAACCAGACGTTGTAAAAGTTTCAACAACTTCAGTAACCCATTTATTCGTCGTTCCATTAGACATCAAAATCTGATCAGCACTACCAATTTCTAGTTTAGAAACTTCAATAGCTGCTGTAGAACTTACTTCTGCATTTACTATTGCACCATCTGCAATTTTTGCTGATGTAATTGCTCCATCAGCAACTTTGGAAGCTGTTACTGCAGCATCATTAATTTTTGCGGTTGTAACTTTTAAATTACCAATAGTTGGCGCATCTGCTGTTCCATCCAAATCACCTGCTAATTGAATGATTCCTTTTGCAGAAGTAGAAGCATCTGTACCTCCGTTGTCGGAAGCTGGTGCCCATGCAGTACCATTCCATTTAATTACTTGTCCGTTTGTAGCACTTGATTGAGCTATTTTAGCCATGGTAACAGCAGCATCAGCTATTTTCGAACTGGTCACTTTTCCATCTGCAATTGTTGGCAATAAAGCTGTCCCACTTAAATCCCCAGCTAACTTTATCTTACCAGGAGTGGTAGTTGTTGCATTTGGTGTAGTATTAGATGAAATTGCAGATAACACATATTCTGTAGTCGCAATTTGAGTGGTATTTGTTCCAGAAGCTGCGGTTGGAGCAGTAGGTGTACCCGTTAAACCAGGTGAGGCCAAAGGTGCTTTTGCATCCAACGCTGTTTGAGTCGCAGAACTGATCGGCTTGCTTGCATCAGAGGTATTATCCACATTAGCTAATCCAACCGTTGACTTATCCATTGTTGCCCAGGTCTTATCGCCACGGAAATACTGTAAAGTAGTTCCTGCAGTAATTGTACCCTCTTTTGCATTCAATGCTGTTTGAGTCGCAGTACTTATTGGCTTATTAGCATCTGATGTATTATCCACATTTGATAATCCAACTGCGGATTTATCCATTGTTGCCCAGGTCTTATCGCCACGGAAATATTGTAAACTTGTTCCTGCAGTTATAGCTGCTTCTTTTAAATTCAAGGCTGCTTGCGTTGCAGAACTAATCGGTTTATTCGCATCTGAAGTATTATCTACATTTGACAAACCAACAGCGGATTTATCCATTGTTGCCCAAGTTTTATCGCCTCGGAAGTATTGTAAACTTGTTCCTGCAGTTATAGCTGCTTCTTTTAAATTCAAGGCTGCTTGCGTTGCGGTACTTATTGGCTTATTGGCATCAGAAGTATTATCCACATTAGCTAATCCAACTGCGGATTTATCCATTGTTGCCCAGGTCTTATCGCCACGGAAATATTGTAAGGAAGTTCCAGCAGCAATGGCATTTTCTTTATTTGTACCAACCAAAGAACTTAAAGTAGAAATTTGGCCATCAACGTATGTTTTCACAGCTTTGGCAGAGGTATATTTTACATCAGAATCTCCATCAGTAGAAACATTTATTGATTTATTTGAAGCACTTTCCTTTAGGTCTAATGCAGTTTGTGTAGCATTACTAATTGGCTTATCTGCATCTGAAGTATTAGATACATTTGAAAGTCCAACCATATCCTTGGTGATACCTGAAACATAACCAGTAAATGTAGGTGAATTGATATTAGCCTTAAGATCTAAATTACTTCCAACATTTGTTCCTAAAGAACTAACTTGAGATGTAACAATATTTACAATTATATCCTTAGTATCAATAATATCTTGAGAAAATTTGGCGGTCAAATCTTTTTCGGCATTTCTTCTATCTACTTTTTCTTTCTCAAAATCACTTCTCAATAAACCCTCTTCACCTTTTGCTCTTGAAATCTCAGTAGTCAAATCATTACTTATTAAATTTTCAGCGTTCTTTGCACGAGTATCGTTAGCAGCAATTGTCGCATCTGTTGAAGCTTCCTTAGCAGCTACTCGAGTTTTCTCAGCATTTAAATTATCTGTAATTACTTTCTCAGCATCTTTAGCACGATTATCAGCGGCCGCCAAATCGGTCGTCAATTTAGATTCAGCATCTTTGGCTCTTTGATCGTTTGCAGCAATGGCAGCATCGGTTGAAGCTTCCTTAGCAGTTAATCTGGTTTTCTCAGCATTGAAGTTATCTGTAATTGCTTTCTCGGCATCTTTTGCACGTGTGTCAGCAGTTGCTAAATCAGTTGTCAATTTCGACTCTGCATCTTTTGCTCTTTGATCGTTATCTGCGATTGCTTTGTCTGTTGCAGCTTCTTTTGTAGCTACTCTAGTTTTCTCAGCATTGAAGTTATCTGTAATTACTTTCTCAGCATCCTTAGCACGATTATCAGCAGTTGCTAAATCAGTGGTCAATTTAGATTCAGCATCCTTAGCACGATTATCAGCAGTTGCCAGGTCAGTGGTCAATTTAGATTCAGCATCCTTAGCACGATTATCAGCAGTTGCCAGATCAGTGGTCAATTTAGATTCAGCATCTTTGGCTCTTTGATCGTTTGCAGCAATGGCAGCATCTGTTGAAGCTTCCTTAGCAG